>Ga0256828_1000005_pt1 | contig 169390 bp, 217 predicted proteins | sample CV88metaG_FD_185993 | JGI IMG/M metagenome (GOLD analysis project Ga0256828, IMG submission 185993) | Hydrothermal vent microbial communities from East Pacific Rise, Pacific Ocean - CV88 | ecosystem: Environmental > Aquatic > Marine > Hydrothermal vents | place: Pacific Ocean: East Pacific...
GTTTCAGAAGAAGTTTCAGAAGAAGTTTCAGAAGAAGTTTCAGAAGAAGTTTCAGAAGAAGTTTCAGAAGAAGTTTCAGAAGAAGTTTCAGAAGAAGTTTCAGAAGAAGTTTCAGAAGAAGTTTCAGTTTTTAAAGATAATTCTCTAATTATTCAACCATTATCACAATTAATAGATATTTCAAGATTGTATAAACAAGAAATGGAAAATATTTCTATTGAAAATGAGATAGTGGAGGTGGTAATTGAGGATAAAGGTCAATTAGCCTGGTCTTTTTAATTCTAAGCGAGGATTTTCCTCGTTTAACTTATAGTTAATTTGATTTTCAATATAATACATGTCAACAACTTATTTAATATAAGTTAAATTTTAAAAATAAAGGATAGAAAAATGAGAAGAGAAGAGTTGTTTAAATTATGGTTAATTGACCCAAACAAAGTGGAGCAATATATGTTACAGACAAAAACCAAAAAAGAAGAGTCATTGGTTAGATCTTATATTAAAGATTTTATCGCTATCACTGGTGTTACTGAAATAAGAAATGGTCCTGGCATGGGTGTTAGAATAGTTGGAGAGGGACTTATTCATGATCAGCAAGAAAACATTGAGTCTCTTGAAACTATATATGGTTCATTTTCAGGAAAAATGAATGACTTGAAAAGCGAAATCAATGATTTCAAAAAATCAAGAACTTATGAAATTTTGACTGAGATTGGTTTTTCAAAAGGAGAAATAAAAGATTTATTTTTTACTGAAAAATCAATTGTTTACAAAAAAATTTCAGAAAAACTAAAGGAGAATGAAGACAGAATGTCTTTAAATATTCTTATTGATACTCCAACAGAAATACTCGGAGGTTTAATCCAATATATATGGAGTAAAATGGTAAAGTATCCTGGAAGAGTATTGAGTGCCGAAGAAAAAAATGGCACGATTATTGTTTTCTTATCTGGAGAAGTCGGTAAATTTATTGGACAATCTGGGAAGAATATAGAGAGAATGAAGTCATTATTGAATAAAGATATCTCTGCATATTCATTAGAAGAAGCAAATTAACGCTTCTTCTAATAAAACAACTTTTAGTTTAACTTATTAAGTGAAGTATAAGTCTTCAGTTGATATAATTTTGACATGAAAACAAATTCAAATTAAACTTTAAGCAGGAATAAAATACATTGAATAAGAGAATAAAATAATAGCTAAGATACCAGATATAGAAAAAATTATAAATGTAAATGAAGCAATATCAACCACTGTGTTTTTAATAAAATTTAGCATAATAATTCCTTTTTTATATAATTTCACAAAATTTTAAACTTAAAAATCAATAAAATAAAGCTTAAATTTTGCTTAGTTATAAAACTATAGCAAAAATCAACTTAATCTATCTTTAAATTAAACACAAAATTAGTCAATTTCACTAAAAATCAGCATATTACAGAACAATACTTGTATTTTATACAGTATAAATTAAAAACAAAGGAGATTATATGGTACAGCAGGTACTGAGTTTTCAGGAGGAATTTTCTGACTACGAATCTGTTGGCAAATCTGCATATATTGATCGTGGTAATTTAGATCAGCGTTCTATAAGACAAATTAAATGTAATGAAATTAGTTTGTCTGAAGAAGGTATTGTTGTTAGAATTGACAACAGAATGTCTTCTTTCATAAGAAATAGATTATCTCCAGTAATCAAAGCAAAAGAGAATGAGGAATTTGTTGATACAAATAAATTATTGTTAGCTTTATCTTTAACTAGAGTGTATTTTGAAGAAAAAGAAGAGAATATTTATTTTCCGTTAGTGTCAGTTGACCTAACAGAACATAAAGAATATATCTTTTCTGCTATTCATAATGGATTTTGTGATTTGTTGATACCTTGGAATTTTCCAATAACAATTAATGATCAGGTTATGAAAACATTTTTTGATATTTCTTATGAGGAAAACGGCGAAGAGAAAGAAGAGTTTATCGCTGACGAAATTGGTGATATAGTTTATGGTGAAGCAAGAAATGATTTGAATAAAGTTATAGATTGTTTATATAAACCATTTAAAACAACTTTAAATACAAATTTAGAGTTAAATTTTCCAGCTGTAAATTCTCAAAAAAGTGCTTTATTTATGTTTTTTAATCAAAAAAATGAAGTGAAAATGAGAAGATCTTTTGATAAAATTAAAAAAAATCCGTCTAAATTACTTTGCGAGTATTTAGAGTTTAAGGAGGAAAAAAATCAACAACCAGAATTGGATAATGATTTTTATTGGCTAGGTTCTTTAACTAAAGAGTATCCTCTTGGTTTTGGACAAGGTTTAGTAATGCAAAGAAATGCTAAAGACGACAGGATAATCCCTGTTATTGGTGGGCCAGGTACTGGTAAAACTACGCTGTTTCTTTCTGTAATTGCTTCAGAAATAACTAAAAGAGCTATTAATTTAGTGAATGGCGGAAAAGATTATAATAATCTTATGCTTGTAACTTCTACAGCAAACAAAGCTATTGATAATATTTCTATGGATTTGAAGAAAGGTTTTAAACACGGTTTTGTTTATGTTGGTGGTAATCAAGATAATAAATCTGATTCAATTCCATTGGTTCAAGAATATCTTAATTTTTTAGAACCAATGAAATTTGAAATGGAAAAATTCAGATATCATAGAGATAAACTAATCAAATACAAAAACATGTTTGAAGAGAAAAAAAATATGTTCAACAAAGTTAAAAAATTGAATTTAAAGTTTAAGTCAATTGAAGAGGTAAATACTTTCGTCGAAAACTTTACAAAACATGTAATTGTTATTAAAAAGAAAGATCTTACTTTTATCAGAAGCAAATTTACTCTATCTGAAATACTAGATATTCTAGAGTCAGATATGTTTAATGATTTTTTAGATAATTTTAAGAATATGAATGTTTTTAAAAAGATATTAAAGAGTTTTCATAATGATTTGAATATTGATAAATTCAATGAATGTTTTAATTCTGATCTTACAAAAGCTGAGTTAATTGAGTTATTTGAAATTTTAAAAGATACAGAAATTAGGGATTTAAAAAATCTAATGGAAAATGAGCAAATTAAAGTTTTAAAAGATATATTGAGTTATTTCAATGGTAAGGAAAAGTTTTATAAGGGTATTGTTAAATACGATTCATTTACTGAATATGCTAGAACAAACTTATTCAAAATGAACTATGATCTATATTTAACTTCATTGAATTACATGAATCAAGAAATCTTAAGAAACAAGTTTGAGGTAATTAAAGCTGTTAAGTATTTAATAGCAGATAATCAATACCAGTATATAGTTGATAACTATGGATATAAAAAAAGAGATCATGAAAAATTTCTTAGATTTTTATCTATGGCATATCCGGTTAATACTAGTACATTGGCCGCTGTATCTGGCATGCTTTCTACAATTAAGGTTGACACACCTTTTAATCTTGTATTGGCTGACGAAGCTGGTATGATTGCTTCACATGCTATAACTGAAACATTAAATCGTTCGGTTAGGGCAATTATTGTTGGTGATCCGAAACAACTATCACCAATTATATCCATTAATGACATATTCTTATCTGAATTAAAAAATTCTGTTTCAGAAGAGTTTTGGAATACATATTCTCCTACAAATACTTCAGCTTTTCATAGATCAGCTGGGACAGTCATAGGTGGATATAAAGCTACAGGTAGAGGTATTGTATTGGACGAGCATAGACGCTGTGCACCAAAAATAGCCAATTTATTTATAGATATTGGTGAATATGAAGGCTTAAAAGTATGTACTCACATACAAAAATCTAAGTCTTTAGAAAAAATTGGTGACAATCTATTCTTTTTTCATACAAAAAACAAAGATACGACTTCATACAAAAAAATCAATTTTGACGAGATTAATAAAATTGAATCTATTCTTAGTAGATTGGAATCAATTGGTTATGATCTCAAGAAAGAGGTCGGTATAATTACACCGTACAAAGATCAAGAACGTGAGTTGATAAATAGATTTGGATATAGACTGGGCCAAAACAACTTTTCAAAAGAGTCTAAAATAGGAACTGTTCATAAGTTTCAAGGTGTGGAATATAAGGTTATTATATTCTCAATGGTCATATCAAGAGAGCAAGATACATTATCATTTATCAACATTGATCCTTCAATGATTAATGTTGCTGTTTCAAGATCGAAAGAAGTTTTCATGGTCGTAGGTGATTATGAGAAGGTAACTAAAGAATCTTCATACAATAATTATGCAGGACGAATGTCTAAGTATATAGAGTTAAATGGTAAATTAGTCGGTTTTGAAAAACAAAAGTAAGTTGCAATTGTGCAGCTTACTTAAATCTTGTAGATATAATAAAATTAATTACTTATTAAGATATATTACATTATAATCTATTCAATATCTAAATTGAATGGAAAACAATTTAAAAAAGGAGTATTAGTATGTTAATACAGACAGATTATAGTTTATTTTCTTCAGCTCTTACCATTAAAAAAGGTGTTTCTTTGGCTGAAAAAATTTGCGTATTGTGCGATACAAATCTTTTTGCTATTCCAACATTTGTTTATGAATGTCGGTCTCAAAACAAAAAGCCGGTTATTGCACTTCAAAAAGTTGTAAATGGAGCTAAGTATTTATTTATCGCTTTAAATGAACAAGGATATAGAAGTTTAGTTGAATATGAATCACTTGGTGTGAATAATGATATATTTAAAAATAAAGATATATTTTCTTTATTGATTGAAATTATTGAGCCAAATGAAAAAATTGTTGAAGTTAGTCATTCTTTACACACAACTAAATTTATGGAAGATCTTATTAATGGAACTTTTCCAAATATAAAATCTTTAAAAACCTCAATTGTAAATGCTGATAAAGAAGAAGACATTTATACAATAGGTTTAATTAAATCTATCGGTGATAAAAGTGGGTTTGACGAAACAGTAATAGACGTTAAAATTCAACCTTCAAAAAAAGCTCATTTTGAAGATATGTTATTTATTTTGGATAGTATTGAAGATTTCTTGAAATTTGGAGATCCACAACCACCTTTATTTAAATTTAGAGAAGAGGTATCCATTTTAAATAATATTCAAACTAAAAACGATCAGGAGCTTTTTGAGTTTTTATGTATGAAAGGTCTTGAAGAAAGATTTGTTGAATTAAATATCTCAAATAAAGAAGAATATATTAATAGACTTCAATTTGAAATAAATGTTATTAAAAATATGAAGTTTCCGGGGTATATGCTTATTGTTTGGGATTTTGTAAACTATGCAAAAAAAATAGGAGTTCCTGTTGGACCAGGACGTGGTTCTGCTGCAGGTTCTTTAGTTTCTTTTGCGTTAAGAATTTCTAACATTGATCCGATTAAGTACAAACTATTATTTGAAAGATTTTTAAATCCAGATAGAGTTTCTTTCCCGGATATTGATATGGACTTCGCTCAAGAAGGTCGAGAGAAAATCATTAGCTATGTTTCAGAAAAATATGGTAAAGAATGTGTTGCTCAAGTAATCACGTTCGGTAAAATAGGTGGAAAATCTTCAATTAGAGACGCCGCTAGATCATACAGAGCCCCATTATATCTTGCCGATAAGATTGCTAAAGCTATACCTGAAAAACCTGGTATGACACTAGCTAAAGCAAAAGCTGAAAGTAAAGATTTTTGGGAAAATTGGCAAAAAGAAGATTATCAAGTAGATAAGATAATTAAAGGAGCGGAAAGAATATCTGGCTTTACTAGAAATCTTGGTGTTCATGCAGCCGGTCTTATTATTGGTACAATACCTATTTATAAGAAGGCTCCTGTGTATACAGTAGGTGACGCTCAAGTAGTTGGTTTTGACGGTAAATATTTAGAAGACGTTGATCTTGTTAAATTTGATTTTCTTGGATTAAAAACACTTGACGTTATTGACAATTCAATCAAATTGATTAAACAAAACAAGAATATTGATATAGATTTTAATAAAATCAATATTGAAGATTCTGGTGTTTATGATTTTGTATCTAAAGGTAATAATCTTGGTATTTTTCAAATTGAATCACCTGGAATGAGAGGTTTAGCAAAATCTTTGCAACCAGATAGATTTGAAGAATTTATTGCTATGCTTGCTTTGTATAGACCTGGTCCAATGGAAGCTGGTATGTTACAAAGCTTTATTGATAGAAAGCATGGTAGAGAAAAGGTAGATTACTTTTTTAAAGATATGGAAAAAGCTTTAAAGCCTATCCTAGAGCCAACTTATGGGCTTATCGTTTATCAAGAACAGGTTATGCAAATTGTTCAGGCAATAGCAGGATTTTCTCTTGGTGAAGCAGATATTGTTCGTAGAGCTATGGGTAAGAAAAAAGCAGAAGAAATGGAAAGAATCAGTAAAGATTTCGCTATTCGTGCTGAGAAAAAAGGATATAAAAAAGAAGAAGCTATTGAATTGTTTGATTTAATTGAAAAATTTGCCGGATATGGATTTAATAAATCACATTCTGCTGCTTATGCAATGATCACATTTCAAACAGCCTATTTGAAGACTTATTATCCATTAGAATTTTTTACAGCTTTATTAAATAGTGAAATTGGAAACAATGATAAAATTTCCATGTATATTTCAGAAGCAAAAGAATTGAATATTAAAGTAATTGAACCAGACATAACAGTTTGTAAATCTTTATTTACTATTCATGAAAATAAAATAGCTTTTGGATTAAAATCCATAAAAGGTGTTGGTAAATCTGCAGAGGTATTCATTAAAGCTGTTGAACATTTCGGAAGTAAAAATTTATTTGAAATTCTAAGGAATACACAAATAGACAGGGATTCTGAAAAGAAATCTATTGAAAGTAAAATAAATAGATTAAGAAAATCTATCTTAACTTTAGAAACAAATCGTCAAAAATCAATTCAAATGATTGAAAAGTTAAATAATCCTCAGACTGAAAATCAATGGAAAAGATTAGAGCAGCATAGAGCGAAAATTGAAGCATTTGATTTAAAGATTGTAGAAAAAAATAAAGAGATAGTATCTTTAGGGGAGTTTGAAAAAAGAATTAATTCTTTAACATTTTTGTCTGAAAAAATTTCTAAGAAAATATTTGAACCATTTGCTAAATCTGGAGCCTTATCTTGTTTTGGATATACAAGAAAAGCTCTTGCTGAAAATACAGTGGCATTGTTAAATATTTCGACTATGGAAAAGACAATGAATGAAGTTGTTAATTACAATGAAGAATATACAAAATCTGAAATCATGCAATTTGAAGAGGATTTAACTGGAGTTATCTTTAGTAATCCGTTTTCTGAAGATTATTCAGTGTATAGTATTGAGGAAGATCAACCAATAGCAATTATTTTAGAAAAAAACAAAAGATATAAAAAAGACGGCAAAGAATACTTGAATGTCAAATGTCTTTTACATATTGGTAAAATTATTGAATTTTCTGATTTTAACAATAAAATGTTGAAATTTGATATTGGATCTGAAGTTCAACTATCTCTTTCAACTAGAGGTAATTACACAAATCTTACTTATGTTAAAAAAGTAAACACTAAGGATTTGATAAAAAAAGAGAAAACAATTGAGCTTACTGTTTTAGATAAAATACCAGAAAATGTGTCTGATAATGATACAATTAAAGTATACGATCTAAATGGTTCTCTAGTAGCTGTATTAAGTTAATGTGTTTGTAAGCACATTAACTTAATCTTTCATTTTATGAAGATATAATAATTTTTCATAAAATGAAAGATTATTATCCAGTGTAAGAACACTGAATAATAGTTCAAAAAGGTATATCGCCATTATCTATATCAATAATAGGTATATTTGTATTTTTTGGATCTGAATTATTTTTTTTAAAATATTTTAGATCACATTCTTCAATATTTAAAAAATTACTTTTTACAAATGAATTCATTGGTAAAATATATTCAAATTTTTTATTTAAAATATCAAGGACAGGTTTAACTAATTTAAAATCAACTGTCTTATTGAATTTACCTCTCACCTGAAATAATGAAAATTTATCTTCACTATCTCTCTTTATTTCAATTGTACAACGCAATCCTTTTTCTTTTGAAAATACTTTAAATATGTAGGATTTTTCATTTGAAACAAAATCTGAATATCCTCCTACACAGTGTCTCATTTGTTCTCCTTCTAAAAATAAAGATTCAGCTGTAATTAACTCCTCTATACTTATATTCTCAATAGAGAGTGAAATCTTATTCTCCTTTAATGGTTCTCTAAAACGAACTTGCTCTTTTTTTAAGAATTCAAAAAATAGATCTCTATTCAATATAATGTATTTATCCAAAGTATTTGTTTCTAAAACACCATGAATGAATAACCCGAACTCTTTTTCAGCTGCTTGTATGTTCTTTGTAAAGGTGACAACTTCACTTAAAGATAAGATATCACCATATTTGCCATATGCATGCTTTTTAAATAAAGATAAAGTATTCTTTTTAATATATTGAATATTATTTTCTTTAACCTCATTAATATCTGTAAACAACATAAGTTCACTGGTTTTTGTACATTGTTGAGTAAATGCATTTGAATTATTTAGATTTACAAATATTTTTTTTGTCTTTTTATTTGTCTTTTTTAATGACATATATATTTTAGGGATACTAGTAACAGCACTTAGTAAATCCACATATGCATTATTTGAAAAAGATATACTTTCATTTAATTTATCAATACTTTTAATTGACTCCATTGACTTTATTGAGCTTTCTCTACCTATATTAAAAAATAAATTCTCCATTGAATTTTGTATTTTTTTAAAGTTTGCAGATTTAATCTCATTATTTTCAAAGAATTTAAGTATTTTTGAAAAATATATCTCTGGTTGTTTCGATAGAACAATCCTTAAATCATAAGACTTTTTATTTGTAAATATATGTCTATCTTTATCGACACAACATTGACTTTGATTATAAATGTTCATGTTTTTTCCAACGATAATATCGCCAGAATAATATTTATAATTCACATTTGACTTATGAATTTCACTTGGCTTAATTAGTTTGAGACTATCGTCCATAAAATATTTTAAGAAATCATTTAAATGTTTTTCACCAAACAATAATGGAACATTTCCAAGTTGTTCATTGTTTAATGGGGAACTTAAAATTTTATTTGAAATGTCCTTATCAACAATTGGTCCCATTAATTTAAAAACCTGTTGTGCTTCTAGAATGTTTTTAAAAGAATGCGTATAAACCATTGTTAACATTTTAGCTTCTTCGAAATCAACATATGTTCCCTTTAACTCTTCAGATTTTTTTGCCAATCTTATTAGCGAATGGTTTGGTGTATTAAATCTTACAATTCTAAGTTGTTTCGTTAACAGAAACTCTAAAAACTCTTCTGTGTAAGCTATTTTCATTGTTTCCAGTGAAATACCAACTTGAGTTGCATTAATATCAAAATTCTCAATAATTCTATTTGTAAGGTATTTAATGTATCTACCTGTAAAAATAGAATTACTTAAATAACTAATATAAGTCTTGTTTAGCGGCCCCTGCTTTATACTTGACTCTACTTTATAGCTATATTCATTAAATACAAAGTTTTTTTGATCATAATGATCTACCATGTTTTTCAAATCATAAAAAACAGATTGATTACTTTCCATTTTTTCTTCATTTTCTCTAATTTTAGAAAAACTTATTGAATTTTGAAATGTTTGAGAAGATACTATATAGAAAATATCTATATCATTGTATACTGGCTCTATATCCATTAACAGTAATTCAAATATTGCAGAAGAAACCGATTGACCACATAAATGCCCTTTATTTGGCAGTTTGACACTAAATCTATCCTTAATTATTTCTACGATTCTACTTGAGGTTATCTCAGAATCTAAAATTGTTCTTAACTCGTTTTTATTTGAAAAAAACATATTAATCCTTTTTATTAAATTGAAATGATTAAAAAAATAATCAAAACTATCTAGTAATATATAGTTATAATTATTTTAAATTAAGTTTATTATTTTATAATTATGATTATTTTTAAAAGGATTAACAAATGAATTACTTAAATCTATTATCAAATACAGATATTGTTATAATAATTACATATTTTATACTATATGTAGTTTCAACGCTATACTTCAAAAATAAGGATAACGATCTAACAAAACAAATATTTAATATTGTAAAATCATTGACATTAATGATATTGCTTATATTTGTTGTTAGAGATTATTTGTTTTATGACTATAAATTAGATTCTAATATTAAATACTTATTCAAGATATTCGAAATACTATTTGTTATTTTACTTTCAATTAATATTTACAATATAATAAATTTATTTATAGATTTGAAAATAAAGACTAAAAAAAGATCAAATACGAAGATAGCATGGAAATTTCTTTTAAAGATTTCTATATCAATAGTTTCTTTCGTCACTATACTTAATTTAAGCGGTGTAGGAGAGAAGTTTGGTATGACTGCAACAATTAGTATGGTTGGAGTTTTTTTAGGCCTCACAAGCTCTGTATGGTTTCCTAGTATTAAGTCTGGTCTTGTAATGTTATTATCAAAAACAATTCAAGAAGAAGATACTATAGAAGTTCCAGAATTAAATATCTATGGTGTTATAAATTCAATTGGATTATTTTCAACAATAATAAGAAATGAGATAGATAATCATAGAATAGTTATTTCTAATGAGAAGCTAGAAGGATCAATTATTAATAACATATCTAGACCAGCTAGAGTTGGTGGGTTGAGGGAAAACCTTGAATTCAAAATAGGTTATATCAAGGATAGTAAGCAGATATCAACAACAGAAATTAGAGAATTTTTTGAAAAAGCATTCGAAAAAGCAAAAGTAAATAAATATCCTATAACGATAAACTTTGATAAAGAGCCAGAAATATTTTTAACAAATCCAGGTGATTATGCTTTGGAGTGGAAACTTTTTTATTATACAGATAATGTAAAAAATAGAATAAAGGATAAATATCTTTTATATGAAGTATTTTTTAGAGAATCAAAAGATCATAACATATCCTTATCTACTCCAATGTTAATTGAAAAAAACTAAAAGTTTTATCTTGAGCGGGGGTAGTAAAACCCTAAGATTTTACTACTATAATTTCCCCGCTCAATATTGCTTCGGCGATAGCGTCGTAATCGACGCTATCGCTGCTTAAATTAACTGTCATGATATCTCCTTTTACGTCCTCGGCACTCTCATGAAAGAAGTGCGTCAACAGACAGAATTTATTACTATGTAATAGCAACCATTTAAATAAAATAATATTTTTTAAATTTTATTATTAAATCTATAAATCTCATGAATTAAATAATCTTCATAAATTTTCAATGAATCATTTCTAATGAATATAAGAAGTATATTGTTTCTTATCGGATTTCTCCAATCAGTAAGCTGATCATACAATTTGATTATATTTTTATCTGTAGGTTCTGGATCTAAATTCAAATGTTTTAAGAATGAAACACCTGATAATTCATATCTTGATTCGAAAAATAAAAATTGAATAACATAATAGATTGTATCTGCAATATGCAAATTATCTACATAATGTGAGAGTTTTATTTTAGAATTCAATGCATTATTAACATAATCATAAAGTAGACAAACCACTTTCTTGATATTATTAAATTCAGACAAATTATTTAAGTGTTTTTGTCTGAATATTCCAGTGATCATACTATTTGAATCTCTTTTACCAAGAGCTGAATTAAAATAACATAAAGCCAATTTAATATCAGGTTCTAACTCTATAAATTCTGGTTTCAAAAAATCTTTATAATTATTTAAAACCATTTTTTTATCTTTTCTTGTCATAAAATTACCTTCTTTTATTCTTGCCATATAATTAAAAAATCTGAATTATTTAAATCTTCTTCTGAAAAATTAAATTTTTTCATTAAAAAAGACTTTAGTTCTTCATTGATTTTTTCTGTATCAATCTCCATAAACACCTGATTAAGTGGAGCTTCCATACTGTAACTTAATACAGCACTCTTATCTGCAATAGACAAAACCTTCTTGATAAAATCTTTAACGGAAGAAACTTTTACTGAAGCCTGAATGGTTCTTGAGCCAAGATCTTCTTCATAATCTTTAAGTTCAGGATATTCACATGGAATGTTTTTTTTCGATATTTCCAATTCAGCTGAAAGTTTGAATGCTTTAATCAAATCATTCTTTAACTGATCGATTAACTTATTATTTCTTTTAATCTTATCAGAAATAAAAGATCTTTGAGCCTCTTCATAAGTATCAAATATTTTACAGTCTGGATACCAGCTAAGTTTCTCAATCATGGATAACACTTTTGATTTAGGCCTAATATCCATACCACGATCTTGATCAACTAAAATTCTTTCATTTTTATTGTCGATTTCATAAAATCTATCAGAATCTATAAATCTTACTTTTGTAACACTCATGATTATTGATTTACTTCCAATACCTTTTACGGGTACTTTATAAATATAGATATATTTAATATCACCATTTTTAATGCTATTTTCTTTAACCTTATTATTTTTCATAATAAAATCCTTATTTTAATTTTTGTCTTTTATTAAAGAACAATATAATGTATTATTAATATAAATTATTATAAGCTATGTTTAAGTCAATTTAACTTATAATTAGATTAAAACTAAAAGGACTTTTATTTATGACTAAAATATATTGTGACGGAGCATGTAAGGGTAACCCGGGGTACTCTGGGTCAGGGATTATTATTTATAAAGACAATAAGATAATAAGAATGGCAGGTGCTTTTGAAGAAAGCGGAACAAATAATACGGCTGAATTAAAAGCTCTTATTCATTCGTTGAAAATAGCAGAAAGAATAAATGAAAAATGTATTATAAAAACAGATTCTTCCTATTCTAGAAATTCAATTATTGAATGGGCTTACTCTTGGAAGAAAAAAGGGTGGAAGAAAAAAGGTGGTATTAAAAATTTAGATCTTATAAAAGAAGCTCATACACTTTATGATCTACTAAAAGAAAATGTTGTAATTGAGCATGTAAAGGGGCATGCTGGAATTGAGGGAAATGAGGAAGCTGATAAAATGGCTAATTATGCTGTTGAAAACAGAATTATTAAGTGGAGAGTTATAAATGATTAGTATAGTTAAGAAAATTTATTGGTTCTCATTTCTTTTAACTATTTGTTCTTTTTACTTTTTTAATAAAGACATGTTCTTATTAAGTGAATTTTCAGAAATACCTATTTTTTATGTAATATTTACAATGTTTATCATACCACAATTAATCGCAATGATTACATGTGACGACAAGACAATAGACGATAACGTTTTATGGTTACCAATATTCTTTTTTATTATTATTTATTTTAATCTATATACAGGATACTATAATGCAAAAGAAAAGATAAATTTTGAACAGATAAAGATATTGAAAAAAGATATAAAAAATAATGCAGAGATTGCGAAAGAATTTCAAAAAATGAATATTAAAAATAAAATTACAAAAGAACAATTCGCAACTTTAATGAGAATAAAAAAGGAGAAGGAAAAAGGGGAGCTCGAAAAAAAGAAGTTATTAATAGAAAAAAAATATGAAAAAGAAGTGAATAATCTTAAGGAAGAGGCTAAAAAAATAACCTCTTCTTAAAATTATGATAATTCATATGGCTGTTTTTTGTAATGGCAAAAAAACTTTTCATTGTTTTTTTCAATTAAGATATTCGTATGAAAATGTCCAAAATGCCATTCTTTAAATTCAACTAATTCATTTACCTTACCTAAAAATTTAGCAACAGGATCATTATATTTTGTCATTGTTAATTTTGTCAAATGAACAATGTCTGGGATAATTTCTCTTGGACATGTATGTGTACATATAATATCAACATTGTAGTTGTATCTTGATAAATTGTCTAATGCATATTTATATTCTTTTTCATTAGGTAATTCTTGGGACCAATAATTAACATTTGCTAATTTAATTTTCTTAATAATAGATTTTCCATATAAATTATATCTTTTTTTTCTTTTTCCAATATCTTCAAATTTTATTCTAGATTCTATATCGTTTGACATTGCACCAGAAAATGTAAATATCTTTTTATTATTTATTTCGTAAATTTCACCTCTTTTTGCAAAATAAATTGGTCCTTTTTTTGTATCTAAAACATAGACTTTACCAGCCCATTTATCTATTACTGGTAATTCATAAATTAAGTCATAATTTTCATGATTTCCGGGTACAATTAACATTGTATATTTTTTCTCCGCTATTTTTTCAGCTAAGATCATATCTTTTTTAAAGCCATTTTCATATTCTTTGTAATACCATAATATTCCTGAGTCACCGAGTTGAATTATTACGTCTGATTTATCTAATTCATTAACATTTTTAAAGTCATTTTTATATAATATATATTTTAATTCTCCATTTATATCTCCATGAAGATCCCCACTAACAAATGTTCTTTTCATTTCCCCTTCCTATTATTTTTAGTTTAACTAAATAGCATTTTACTATAAAATATTTTATATCCAACTTAAACTAGTGTTTTTCTTTTCCATTTAAATTTTTAAAAAAAAAGCTTGTTATTACATGTAAATTGGTTTATTTAAATCAATAATTTAATAAAAAGGTTTATTATGAACTTAATAAAAGAAGGTGAGGTTATTGAAACTCAATGTGTTTACTCTAAATTCCCTAAATCTAAATTTCTTATAGCTGTTTTTGACAAAGTGAAAGATTTTTATTTAGAAGAATTTTCAGAAATAATGGGAGCTGAAGTTAAAGATATTGACGATTGGTATTTTTCTGGTATTGCAGAAGATTCTCCAGGGACTTATTATGTTATGGATATGATTAAAGTTTTTTATAATTTAAAAACTGGTGAAATCATTTTATTTAATGATTCAGATATTGTTACAGGTAGCTTTGCTTACTCAGCGCTTAGAGCTGAAGACGCAATTATTATTTATACCTTAAATAATAATTTTAAACTAAAGGAGTTATTATGAAAATTGCAATTGTTAAAAAAAGTTCAATTACTATGTTAGATAATTGGTCTGCTGAATTTAATATTGAAGGAGATAAACTTATTAAAAAAGTTTTATCTATGAATTTAACCATTCCTGAATTAGAATACAAGTTAAGAAATATAATTAATTTCTTAAAATCTCATAGAGATATTCTAAATATTACAATTAAAAAAGATAGAAATTTTTTATCTTGTGTTATTGGTGGTTTTGCAAATAATAAAAACTCAATTACTTTAGAAAAAGTTTTTGAATATATGAAAAGTTCTTGTACAGGTGAGAAAGATCGTTTATTAAAAGGTGTAATCGTTGGATTGGTTCTTATGCAAACTGTTAAGGATAATGAAAGTGATATAAATGAATTTATTGATAAAGAGTTGGAAAGAGTTATCATTCTCAGAAATTCATTGTCAAAACTTGTAAATATGAGTTAGCTTTTTGCTAGCTCTCTTTCTTTTAGATTAATTTAAAATTTTAACAAAAAAATTATAGAAAGTTTAGAGTATTTTTCGTTGTAAAAAATGTGGTCATGAAGATAACGCTGACGGCAATGCAGCTAAAAAATAGTTTCTGGTACAGAAAACCAGGTATGACGCTCGTCATACCGAATCTTCGTTAGTTTCTTTAAATTAACTTAGAAGCTCCGTCTGTAATCTTTTTGATTCGGATAGAAGTTATTTATCAATGTAATGAACCTCCTTATTATGGAATTGAAAAAGAAGATTTTTCTACAAATATAGGTTTTATATATAAATTTTAAGTATTTTTTAAACATTTTTTATGTATAATTATATTATCCCAATGAGAAATCATTAAAGCTTTTTTAAAGTTGACTGATTAGGGACTTAGTCTATTTAGTTGTAATGCCACTGGTTGCATTACCTAGATTAAAATAATAAGGTCATTATCGATTGACGGGATAATGGTAAATATTAATTGAGTAGGTTAATTGCCTTATTATTAAACTTCAAATATTTTTTACCTAAAAAGGCTTTAATATGAAAAAACTTACAAAAGAAGAATTAAATAATCATATAGACGATCTTTTAGATATTAAAGATTCTATCAATTTATCAAAAATCACCATTTTAACAGGTTCTAATGGTTCTGGAAAATCTCTTATTGCTCAGCAATTATCTTTTAGAGTTAATTCTGAATTAAAAGGCTGTATTAAAAGTATTTCAATGAATACTCGAACTCAAAATAATCCAGAATGGGGAGCTTTATCTAATGCTATGTCAGATATTCCATGTATCGCAACTTCTCAAAACACACTTTCTCTTATTCAAGGATTAATTAAAGCTACTAAAGAAGATAATACAAAATATGTTATTCTTGACGAATTTGAAATGGGTTGTTCTGAAGAAACTATTCTAGCTTTAGTTAAATTAATTAATAATTTAGACTTAAATGTTGGTATGTTGATTATTACGCATTCTAGATTAGCTGTTAGAAATTTAAAATTTGATAATTTTGTAAATATTGAAGGTCTTTCAAAAGACAAGTGGTTGACAAGAGAAGTTATTCCAACAAATCTCGATCTTTTAAAAGAAAATCAATTGTTTTCAGCTATTCGAGATCGTATGAAAGAAAAATAATTTAATCTTTATATTCTATAAATAAAGGTCCTCCTTTATTTATATATATTAATTCTTTAGGACCATTCATTTTATATAATCTTTTATATAAATCTTCTTTAAAATTAAAATAATCTGATTTATATCTTGTTGGTAAGATAAATATATGTTCATGATTATATAAGATTTTATCTTTAATTAAATCTTCAATTTTTTTATCATTATATATTTGATCCACTGGATTTATAATAGAAATATTAAATTTCCTACTTACTCTTAGTAAGAATGCCATTCCGTATATATAACTTTTATTTTTATTTATTAAAAATTCTGTTAATCCAAAAATAAATTTTTCATAATTTTTTTCTTTATCTTTAATGGTTATCCTTATTATAAAGATATCTTAGATTTATCCTTACATGATTGAATTTAAAAGCTTTAATAGCTCTTAAATTAACTTCTAGTTATATATTTATTACTTTATAATAAGAATCTCTTAATTGATAATTTAATTTTACACTTGATACATTGTAGAAATCGATATTTCCAAATTTTTCATGACCATATGATTCATGTATATGGCCAAATATATGTAATTTTAAATTTTTTAAATCTTTTATTTTTGTTTTTAAAGCTTTTGAACCAACATGTTCTCCTTGTTGAACTTTATCTAATATTCCATATGCTGGCCCATGAGTTAATAATATATCTATATCATTATCTATGGTTTTTTCATATAATTCAAATAAATAATTTTCTTCTTCCATATATGCCCAGTTATAAAATGGAGGTGTCCAAGGAGATCCATGAATTTTTAAACCGTCAATTACAATTGAATTATCTTCTAAGTATATTAATCCTGAATCTTTTATTATTTTTAATGATTCTTCTTTATTTTTGTAAGTCATAAAATCATGATTACCAGATATAAATATTTTATATTTTGCTGGTTGTTTTTCAAACCATTTTATAAAATTTATAAAATCTTTTTTCATTGTAAATCTTGAGCTTGAATAATCTCCAGCATGTAACAATATATCTGATTCTTCTAGTTTTATATACTCATGTTTTTTATGTGTATCTGATAATGCTAATATTTTCATATTTTTATTATATACAAAATTATATTAATTTATCTTTAAGTATATTTTTGTATAATAAAAATAAAAGGGGAATTTAATGGTTATGTTTAGAAAAAATAAAAATTGGGATTTTTTAGAAATTTCTTTAGATCGTGATTCTTTAAAAAATAATTATGGTGTAAAAGAAGCTATTATAAAAACTCTCAATGATAAATATAATTCAAATATTGATATTATTCATTTTGAAATTATTGATTCTAATAAATATAATATATCTATATTAGTTTCTTTTGCTATTATTGATTAAGGTTTAAAAATGAAAACTCTATTTAAATTTAGAAAAATTATATTTTTTGGGCTTTTTCTTATTTCTTTAATTTTTACAATTCTTTATTTTAGAAATTTTATTCTTCATTATGAACTATTTTATTACTATTATACAATCTTACATGATCTTCATATTCCTGCAACATATACATTATCTTCTTTTGGTCAGAATTTTCAGGGCTATTTAATGTATTTTTTTGTTATTTCCATGAATATTCTTTTATTAGGTATAGCGATATTTTATTTAAGATATATTTTTGATAACGATATTGATTTTAAAAATATAAACTTTAAAGAAACTTTTATAGCTCATTTATTAGGTTTGTTTTTCCTTTCTTTTCTTTATTTTAATTTACAGCATGAATTTAATGAAGAAATACCATTAAAAAATTATTCATTATTGACAAAAGAATTTAAATCTAATAAATTTTTAAGAAATTATTATCAAAAAAACTTTAGGGAAGCAACTCCTGTATCTTATAAACAGTTTTTTTATTTAATTCGAATTAATATTGAACATAATTTTGAAATAAAAAACAAAGAAGAACAAGCTAAAAAAATCAAAGAAAAGAAAAGGATTTTTAAAGAATTAACTGAAATTTATAATAAGACGAAGTGAATGTATTTTTTAAAAAAGTTTTAATAAAATGTCTAAAGGCTAAAGATTCTTTTAATTGATCATATTATTAAATATGATTTTCTTAATTATAAAAAGTAAAACTTTAAATAGGAAAGATTTCTCTTCCCTATTATATTGAATGTGAAAATATACTATATATTCAATGCTTCGTCTAACTTATTAATATTAGATAGGTACGTTTCTTTATAAAATGAGAACTTGTTATCTAACATTAATTTATAGTTGTTAATAAAGTTGACAAATCCTTGTTTAGCTAACTCTTCACTATCAAATAAATAGTCAATATTTTTACCAAACGAAGATAGTGGGTTGGCTTTTATTAACCAATTAACTTTTTTTCCTTCTCTGAAGAAAAAGAAATAAGTACGATAATTAAATTTAGGAGAACTCCTATGTTTAAATGCCATTAATAACACCTTTTCAGGTTTAATAATTTTTAAATTATTCTCATTTATTCTAAATCGATAGAGCTCTATCCCCTTCTCTTCATTAAAGGCTATTTCTGCCATATATGGAATGTGATCCATGTGATTAATATTTGATATATCAATCACTTCAATTTCATTTAATATTGATTCAATATTAATTGATAATATTTCTTCCATTATTTATCCTTTTATTTTTAATTTATTCATTATAAATGAACTTGTATGTAATATATAAATTTGGTATATAATAATAAGTAAAGCTAAAAAGCTATTTAAGAACGTTAAGAGAAGGACCCTTAACGTTTAAATGGTATATAATTTAAAATACATTCATTTAATCTTGCTGTTGTATTTATATGAAACTCTTCAAAAGATTCTAATGAGTTATCCATACTTAATCCAGTCGAGAAATTAACATAATCATTCATTATGCCTATATATCCGTCATTTGATAGAATATTTTCTTTCTCTTCTAGTGGTAAATTATTTAGAACACCATTAGTTTCTTTTTCAATAAAGTAAAGATTACTTAGTTTATTTAAATTCTCCTCGATCATACTGGATAATCTTTTTTTCTCCTCGTAATCATACATTCCAAGTTTAGGAAGAACTTTTGTTCGAAAAGATTTTGGAGTAAAATGTTCGACCTGATATGATTCAACAGTCTTATATATTCCTGCTAGATTAGATTTTCGTCTACTCGTAGTTATTTCTTTTGAATCAAGAGCTGCTAATGTCTTCAATAATACAAAAGATCTCATAAATGTTGGTTTGATCTCTCTATTCAGAAGTAGATTTTCTTGAAATTCTTCTTTTGAAAAAATCATGTTTTTTCCATTTTCGTCAACACCTATTTTCATTGAACTTTCAATAATATTATTTATTTCAGTTAAAGAATTGTAACCTCTAACCTTCCAATACAATCTATTAAAAAAAGTATCAGCTTCCTTTTCAGTATTTCCAACACGAACAGTTATTCTATGAAATAGATAAGAGGATATCAAATAATTTAACTCATGTGTTTCTAAAATATCTTTTTCAAGACTAGCAGCTTTGATTAATATTGGAAATATTCTTGCATATGTATCACCAATAGAATTTTTTGTTAAATTTCTCAAAATAACAGAATGAATATCTCCACTTGAAATTAAAATAGACCAAATATCGAGTTGTCTTAAACATTCATTATAAAATTCATAAGCTTTTACTTTCTTTTTATCTTTTCTATTTAAATAAAAAGATAATTGATTTGAAATACTATCAAATGCATTAGCTTTCTTTGTAAGAACGCATACGTCAGATCTCTCTTTTTGAGTAAGCTCAACTACAGCACTCTTATAAATAAGCTCACCTAATTCCTCCATTTTCTTTTCTGTTTTATTTCCGTTCAATCGGATTGTTTCAGAAAGTTTTTCATGAAATTTTAGAATTAGAACTTGTAGTTCTTTTTCTTTTTTTTCATTTTTACAAACAGACTCTATAGCAATATTTCTCACTCTATCATATTCTTTTTGAGGTTTTGAATGTTGGAATGAATTTGTATAAAACTCGATTTCTGAATCATTTTTTCTTAAAAGTGTTAGATCAACATATGTGTGATCAAATCCACTTAAAGCAAAATCAAAAAAAGAATATTCAGAATCATTATGAGATTCAACATATTCGTCTATCTTTCCCATATAAAACAAAAATGTTTTTATGTATGTATTTTTTTTATCTAACTCTTCAAGATCTCTATAGCCAAGTAAATAAGCTACGATATCTTTTTTAGCCTCTTCTACTTCAACATGTCCTTCTTTTAAGCCGTTAATAACTCCAAATCTAAAGTTATCTTCATGTATAACACCATTTTTAAAGACCATATCTTTAAACTCTTTAATTCTATCACTATCGCTATCTTTTGCAAGTAAAGCTGTAGCATATAGCGAGACTGATACTTTACGGTGTTGCCCTTCAGGACAAGAATACAATAAAACACAATCTTCTTCAGATTCACTTTTAGATTGTTTTTTATCTCTTAATTTTAAACCAATTCTACCAAGTGTCTTACCACTACCTGAATGATTTGCTCTTAAGTTTTTTATATTTGTTATTTGAGCGTCCAATAACGATTCAGCCAGAATTTCGTCAAGACCATAAGCCCTTTGATAAGATCTATCAAAAACAATATCTGTTTCAATAAACTCCTTTATGGTCATGGGTCTCGTTTTGGGCTTGCTGGTTGTTTTAATTTTAACTTTTCTCATTTGTTTTTTCCTTGATTTTAAAATTCCATTTATTAAAAATAAATGATTAATATGTATTAGAGATAAATATAATAATTAAGCATAATATCAAGTATATATAAGTATAATGATTGTATTGAAAAAAACAAAGGATATTGAATGAAATTAGTAGGACAACTATCAAAAAAAACAACAAAAAGATTTGCTTTAAATATAGATAGTAATGGAACAGTTTCAATACTAACAGATAATGCAAAAGGTAAAAAAATAGGTGATACTGCAAACAGAAAGGAAATATCATTTATAATGAAAAATCTACCAGTAATTGAAATGGATTTTAGAATAGAATCATTAGAAACTTCATATTCAGGAACAGGATATTTATCTGTAAATGGATTTCAATTATATAGTAGAGAAGCAACAGAACTTTTAAATGAAATTCAAAAAAGTATATTTGAAAAAGAAGATAAAGTGAAAATTGAAAATGGTTGTTTTAAAGCAAAATTTGTACTCTTATTTGCAAATAGAAGTAGAAATATTAGGTTATTAAATGAGAATGATATTGTTGAGTTGGTCTAAAAAAAGAAAAACCTAATAAATTATTAAAAGCAGAAGACTTTTAAATTCTAGCTAAATCATAAGATATGTATTATATGGAAGAGTTCTTGCTCATGGTGAAAAATGAAAATCAATAATGAAATTATTAGGGAATTAATAAACTTAATGCAACAACAGCTTCTCTTAGAGATATAAAGAGAAAAGATTCAGATAGATTAATGAAATGTTGTTGTGGAAAAAGATATATATATGCGATATTATGCTCTAAACAATTAAAACTTATTTAATTTTTTTAAAATAAGTTTTAATTGCCATTTTGATTGTTATATCTTTTAAAGCTTCCAGTTTACTATCAGAAATAACAGAAATTAGGTCTTTTATACCTCCTGTAGACAAGGAAATAAAAGTTCTATTGTCAGGACCAATTAATATATTTAAATATACCGGATAATCGCTAAATTTATGCATATTGTCTCTTAAGTTCTTCTCAAGAAAGATCTCTTCCTTTATATTCATTTAAAACTCCTTTTCAAGTGATAAAATGTAAGGAATACCATTATTAATATAAAGTATTTCCTTACTTCCAATTAATTTTTCTTGAATATCTAAATATTCTTTTGGTAAATAAAAATAATTTTCATTATTTTTTTTAGATTGTCCTAAGAATAAATGATTTATATTACAAAGAATATCTTGCAAATATCCTTTATATTTATAATTACCAGAATCTAAAGGAACATAGAATGATCCATTCAATTTTCTAGAAAATCTGAGAATTCTTTGAATATTACTTAAATAAGATTTTGAAATATTAAAATCATATATTTTTTCTAAAGATAAAATAAATTTAGAAGGATTTTTTTGACTTCTTTTAAAAAGTAAAACAGAATTTAAAAAAGCTATTTCAAATAAAACATGTTCTTTATTTTTAGGATCTAATTTAATAATATTTATAGATTCACCTAATTTAACATTAAATTTTCCATTAAAATAATTGTATAATTTAGAATCTTTATCAATATATGGTTGTAATAAAGATAATCTTTCTTGATCAAAATATTCTTTTAAAAACTGAACAACATAAGATAAATTATTCTTTTCTCTGTATTTTCTAAAAGATTGAAGTATAGCTTGCGAAACATAATTTAATTCAGTAATTTCTTCAATTTTTTCAGGTTTTTTTATATTTAATATATAACATATAACTGTTTCATAAGAAGAAATAATTAAGTTATTAAGAAATTCATTATCTTCTTCATATAAAGAGAAAAAATTAAAAGATAAATTATCTAAAGTAATTTTATTAATATTAGATTTTTCAAAAGTAAAATCATTATGATAATTAATGAGATATAATTCTTTTCCAAGTTCAATATCTTTATTAAAAATATTTTGTAAAAAAGAAATACGCTCTTCTTTATCTAAATGAAAAATAACACCTACTGAATAAATTACGTCATAAATATTATCAAAGCCAGAATAATGCTCTTCAATAGTTTCATGAAAGACACTTAAGCTTAGGTTATCTGCATATTGATAGAAAGAATAACACGTATCAATACCAGTAATGTTAAAGTTGAGTTTTTGAAAATAAAGCATATCTCTTGCAGATCCAAAACCAATATCAAGAATTTTTGGATTTTTATATTCTTTAAAAACACCTAAACTTAATTGATAAAAGTTAAACATATGTTCGATTGTTTTTTGAGATACAGATTCTATTATATAACTATCACTATTTTTTTCATAATAATCACTCATATTAACTCCATATAAATTATCTTATCTTTAATAGAAGATAAATATTTTTTATAGATTAACATAAATATTATTAAAGGACTATTACATGAATATATAGTATTTAATATTTAATACTAAAATTTATAAAAAAGGTTAGATTATGACAAGCATGATTGAAAGAGTGAATGTTTATAATGATAGTACAATTAGGACAGTTTTAAAAGATTATTTAGGAGCTGAAAATTACAATGTTAATTCTGGAGAAAAAGAGCGGATATCTTTTGGGGAGATAATAGCCTCAGGAGTATATACTACAGTGATAAAGATTGACGCAATAAATACTCCTGATTATGTTTTCGAAAAGTTCAACAATCCGGTAATGATCTTAACAAAAGATAAATATAAAAAGGAGATTTTTCGACACGTTGTAGGCTTGGATATTCTAGAGGTTGATATTGAAAAAGAAAGAGAAAAAGCTTTAAGAGGCTGGTTAGAGGATAATGATTTTAGATCAGAAGAGGAGGCTGAAGAAGAGTGTTGTTATTTCGACTGGATTGATTTTGCAGGTGATTTTGATATATTTCCTTTTCTAGATTTTATAAAATCAGAAAATGAAGTAGAAATTTTTTTCATGGAAGAACTAAAAAACAATATTGAAGTTGAAAGTGATATTTTGGAAAAAGCATGTTCTTTTGTTTATAGAGATATTGGGAGTAGAATATTAAGGAAATATGACACACTGGAATATACATATGATAAAGAAGATTTAAAAGAAATGATTCTTGAATATTTAGAAGAAGTCGATAAAGAGAAAGAATTTTTAAATAGGATAGAAGATCTTTTAAATATGATTTGTATCATATATAGAGATATTGTAAAGGTGTCAGAAATAGTAAACGAGAGAGATTCTTATACATTAGATCTTCATGAATATCAATTTGTTGAAACTGGTGAAGAAATATATTGCATAGATCCATTCTTAATAAAGGAAGCTTAAAATAAGGGTTTTACAACCCTTATTAAAACTTAAAGTTTATTTAATTAATAATAAAAACTTTTTGTATATTTGTATGATCAACACAATTATAAAACCTGTTACTATAGCAATTAATGATTCAAAAAAAGTAATTATTAAGACGTTTAAATCTTTAAAATTTTCAAAAAACTCATGTAATATATGAATGTTATGAGCAAATATAGAGCCAGCAACCATAAACATAGCTATGACACCAATTAATTTTAATGATTTAATTATCCAAGTCAAAGAATGTATTAGAAATATTCCTATTTTAGGATAACCTTTTTTTGTCAATATTAGACCAATGTCGTCCAATCTAACGATCATAGCAACAGTTCCATAAACAAACATAACTGCTGCAAATGCTATTATAGTTACGGTTATTATTTGTATAACAAATGGCTTATCCATAACTATTGAGAATGCAATTACTATAATTTCAATCGATAATACAAAATCTGTTTTTATAGCCCCTTTTATTTTACTAAAATCACTTTCATTATCCTCATGTTTTTTCTTTGACCATTTTTTCATAATTGATTCAATAATTGATTCAGAACCTTCATAGGCTAAAAATAAGCCACCACATATTAGAAGCCAAATTATAGCTGTAGGTAGTATATATGATAATAAGAAAATAATTGGAAGCAAAATTACCTTATTTTTAATAGCACCTATAGCTATTTTTTTTATTGCTACCAATTCTCTTTTTGCTGAAAATCCGGAAGCTTGCTCTGCGTTAACAGCCAGATCGTCTCCAAGTACACTAGCGGTCTTTTTAGCCGCAACCTTTGTCATTGTAGCTGTATCGTCTAATAAGCTTGCTACGTCGTCTAATAATACAAAAAATGTCATTGTTTAAATCCCTCTTTTTATTTTTTAACATTATAATTAAAATATGATTATACTTTACTTAATCTTTAATTTGTTTTGAAATATTTTCACCATAATTCCCAAGCAATTTTTTGTATATAAAAATACTATATAGATATAAAGAATACATTATGATAATAGATAAGAACAAGTTAAGTGAAATTTTGGAGCAAGTTCAAATGAGGGACGAAACTAATTTTTCTCGCTCTTCTTTTGAGTATAAAACCAAATTGCTGTTTAAAGAGAACAATGGCATAGAGTTTTTTCGTTATAGAATAGATCTGGATAATTTAAAATTTATTGAACCCTGAGAAATTTTTTGTTATTATAAAAAAGGTAAGAAACAAAATTGGCTGAAAAAGATTCATACTTTAAAAATGTATAGAAACAAGGAATGTTTATATGTGACAAAAAGGGGCTATTTTTGAATATCTAGAAGAACTATCTACTTTAAAAAAAGAAATTGAAAAAAACACTTTATTAAAAATCAATATGATAACTAAATCTAAAAAGAACATTCAATCTATAAAGATATAATGGGCCTGATAGACCCATTATTGATTTATTTTAGATAATTAAACTTTAACTTATCATAATTCTCCTTGTAAAAATCATAAACAACTTTAAAGCAACTCATATCATTAAAAATTTCGAACATAGTTATCTGAAATAGATCGTAATTATTCAGCCCTGTCCTATAATCAATAACATTGAATTCATTTCCTGAAAACGGACTGTATAATGATCCGTCAACTTCCTCTTGTTTAGAAGTTTTGAACTTACCTGGCTTTGGTTTAAAAATAGTATAATCAGTCTGCGTATCTATCAGTAAAATAATTATTGTTTGAAGAAATACAGATTTACCATTTTCTAAATTAAAAAATGGAAGTAGACAATCTTTTTCTCTATAAATAAGTTTGTCAGCTAAGCCCATTCCTGAAAAATCCGGTTTGAATTTCGTATTTAGAATTTCTAATGAACTCCTATCTATCTTGTATTTATTTTTTCTCATAAAGACATTCCTTGTATTTAAATTTATCTTGAAAGTTAAGATTAGTCTGTAATATATAAATCTTTTCAATAATTTATTAAGAGATTAATTATATGTTCGTATGCATTTCAACTTATTCTGTGATCAATAATGATAATACTTGAGCACTCTTTTTATTATTTCTTTTGCTTCTAAGGTTTCTAAAATGTGAATTCTTATACTATTTAATATAAGTATATATTAATATATCTTTTGTATTTTTAAACTTATTTCTTAATCTATTTTAAGTTATGAATATAAAACTATTCTTGTGGTAATTTGGACTTAAATTAAATGCATATAATTTGTATTATACAGAGTATGTTAAAAATAAATTAAGTTGTAACATTGTATAATATTGTAACTAAAGGATAGGGATATGTAATGATTAAAAACAAAAAATATAAAGTTGATAATGGAATAGATATTTTTGTTGCTGAATTTATCTCTGAAGGAAATAATTATTATATATTTAGGGATTTATTAAGTAATGAGGATATCTCAGTTAAAAAAGAATTTTCAAAAATAGAAGAATATGTTGAAAATAGTAATTTATACTCAATGCAATCAGATAAAATAGAAGCGATTATATCTAGAAAAGAAATGCGTGAAATGTATAGATTATTTGACAAAAAGTGTGTCTTAATATCTATTTATGATCCATGTGAAAAACCATTGAATTTAAATTATTTTAACAAAGAATTGTATATCTCTTTTTTTGATATAACTTCTAGTATTGGTGGCTGTAGTATTATCTCAGATAGTGAATCTAAATTAATTAAAGATTTTATCATACAAAATAAAGATAAGAAATTTATAATTAATTGTGAAGCTGGTAAGAGTAGGTCAGCTGGTGTTGGATTGGCTATTGAGTGCCTATTAGAATTTAATGGAAATAAATATGAATATTCAATATCAAATTCAAAAATAAAAGAACACCCTAGATATTATCCAAATTTAACTGTGTTTGACAAAATTATCAATGCTTAAATTAAAGATTGACTAAATTTGAAAATTCAAATGGATCAACTTTTTTTTCAATTGTCTCAGTTGAGAAATCTACAATCATTATTTCTTTATTTGGATAAAATGTATTATTTTTTATCTTTCCATATTCTAAATTAACGGCATATGATATATGTCTAACATATAGCTTAAATGCTTTTCTATTTCCACTGGAAGTGTAAAATAAATCAATATCTTGAGATATTAATTCTTTAATTCTATTTTCAAAACCTTTTGTAATTAACATACTTAACCTTTTTTAACTAATTGTATCATATATAACATAACATAATCTATTGTAGATTAAAATTTTAAATGTTCATTGAACAAAAAGGAATAAAAAATGAAAAAAGGTGACATGGTCTATTTAAAAAGCAAGGAGGATTTCAATAAAGAGTTTGGTGATAAGTTAAATTCTACTGGTGAAATCTATGTTTTTGATACACTGAATTTAAGTGTGGAACAAATAAATGTTATTTGTCCTAAGCTTAAATATGAAGTTTTGTGTGTTGATTCAGACGGAGATATAAAGCTGCGTAATTTACCAGGTTCTTATCCTCCTAAAGTTGTAAAAAGCATATTAAAAAGAGAGGATATTGCATTATGAAAAAATTCTATGAAGTAAATGGAGTTTCTTATGTTGCACAAAGTAAGCAAGAATTAAAAAAAATTCTATCTATTAAAAATAAAGATATTATCACATTAGAAGATAAGCCAGTTAGTTTTGTAGACTTAAACTTACTTATAAAGAAAAAAAGAGAAATCAAATATGCTATAGAAAACTACAAGCACGTAAATAAACCAACAAGATCATTTGAGATCGGAGAAGAGGTTTTAATTGGCAATTTAAATGATTTTTATGTTAAAGATATTTTCAATGAAGGCAAAATTATATTGATTGAAAATAATGATTCTGAATATAGGATATGTCTTTGGCATGAAATAGTATCTAAAAATAAAAAACTATTAAATAAAAGTGTTTTTGAAGAAGAGAAATTGAATTTTAATTTTTATCAGACGGAATTATCAGATTTACTGTCAAAATATTATTATTTTGGAATAGATATGAATCCTTCATATCAAAGGGGTTTTGTTTGGAATCAAGAACAAAAAGAGTTATTGATTGAATCTATTTTTCAAAATATAGATATTGGGAGATTTGTTTTTGTGGATCTTCCATATGAAGAAAACGCTGATTATTCTCTTGAGATTCTTGACGGAAAACAAAGACTGTCTACAATTATTGATTTTATCGAAGATAAAATTCAATTTAAGGGACATTATTATTTTTCAGATTTGAGTTTTTCTGATCAGAGAAAATTTAAAAGAATAAAGGTTAATATATCGAATGTCGATAAGAAGGATTTGTCAGACAAAGAAATTATAAAGTATTTTGTAAAATTTAACTCAACAGGTACTCCTATCGATCAAAACTTTTTGAAAGAACTCAAAGATAGTTTGAAATGATCATGAACAAACATACCAGCCAGCAAAAGCTGATATGTTTGTTTTCTTTTAGAAGACTTTATTCATACTATAAAATGGATTTAATAAACTTTATTCATATAAAAAATACACAATGAAAACGAAGAACGAAGTTCTTCTTAATTATAGGTAAAAAGTAACATACTTTTTGATTGTTTCTTATTCACTTATTTATTTTTGAATCATTTGTTTTTCACAGAAAAGTTTGCACTAGTATTGCCCCGTCAATAAAAAAATCGACGAGGTCAGTACCATATTGGTATAAAAAATGTAAAAAGTTCTCATAACAGGAAATATTTATGAGAAAAGATTTATGTTAAAAAACACACTTAGACGGGAGCCATTTATCTAAGCTATTCCTTTCGGATTAAATCTCAACTGCCGTTGTTATCCCTGTATAACAACACTCCGGGCATGTCTCTTATAACTTCCTGAAGTCTGTTTTCTCAGCACCAGCGTATCAAAGACTTAGCTAGGGTTTGAGCAACCCCTCTTTTAAAAGAGGTGGTTATTGAGTTTTTGTAATCTTTTTCAAAAGAAAACAAAGAAAAGCTTGCAAACAATAATAATTGTGGTATAATTATACTCGATTTAGTATCTTTTTTTAGGGTGGTACTAAATCACTTCTTCAATTTTTCAATTCAAAAAGATTTTTCATTTAAACAAAAATTCATTTAAACTATAGCTTTTCAAGATCATTATTCTAAAAACTCAACGAAAAAATATTTATTAGCAATAATTCTATCTTATTTATTTAATAATTGCAAGTGCAATATTGAATTTTATTTTATTTAATTCTATAGTTAAAGCTTAAGTGTGTTAAATTAAAAGAGAGTAGAGGTAATTAGGTTGCGTCAGAAGAAGATTAATTACTTGATTTTTAAATTTAAGTAAAGCATAGAAATTAAAGTTTGTTTAAATAATAAAAGTGTATAATATCATTAATTAGTGGTGGTGAATTAACTTATCAATAATATTAATTATCCCTCTGTAAACTTTAAATAAAAAAGGATTTTGTATGAATAATAATCATGAAATGAATGATCAAATTATATCTTTAATTATAAAGCACTTTGAAGAAATTATCAAATATTCCCCTAGTAGTAAGCAAATTAAATATTCAATGTTCTTAAGTGCTCTTCATTATTTAAATGACTATGATTTAAATAATGAAATATCAAATTTATGGATTTCTATGCTAAAAGAAGAGGAGAATTCAATTCATAGTATTCATAAGCTTTTCAGAACAACTGATTTTACAGATTCTCCACATATAGATATGCTTTTTTGGCATGGATTACAAGATAATGATATTAATGAGGAATTTTCTAAAATTCTTTATTTTATTTCTAAAATAATTAAAAAAAACAAATATAATAAAAAGGTTGATAATTATGTTAGTAAAGTTTATGATAAGTTTGTTTTTGAAGAAGAATATTAAATCTTAAAGATTTGTATAAAGATCCTTAATAATCTTTATACTTTTCGCATAGCTTCTAAAACTTTCTCTTTTTCATATTGAACTTCATATAATTCAACATTCATTTTTGGATAAGCTTTTTCTGCCCAAGCAGCTACTTTTTGAGGATTTTCTTTTCTATCATAAAATCCTGCTTTTTTTAATTCAGCTTCGTCATTCATAAAATCCCAACAATTTTGTTTTTCTTCTTTTAATTTTTTCATAGCAAATTTAAATTGCTCACTTAAAAAATCAAATAATTCAGAAGTCTCTACTTTGTCTGCAGAAAAATAATATTCTCTTTTTTTACCTGCAGCAACTCTTTTTTCTTCTTTTTCTAGTTTTTTCATTGAAGATTTTAATTCTTCTAAACTTAAATAATTTAACATTTTATATTCCTTATTTATATATTTTTTTAAAATAAATTCTGTTCTTTCTTTTTCTTTATTAGTTGTAACACCAATAATTATATTATAGAAAAGATTTTCTCCTTCAGATATATTTTCTTCTTTTTTCATTAAATCAAGATTATGTTCTTGTAATTTTTTATTTAACATATCTGCATTTTTAGATAAATTGCTAAAATTATCTGATTTTGATATTTCTCTTATTAATGAGAATTTATTTTTATCATTACATTTATAAATTTTTTCTTCTTTTGGATCATAAAAGTAATAATATTTATGAAAACTTGTTATTATAGATTTTGATTCTATATATTTTGGTAATTTATGTTTTCCAGCACAAATACCATTATGTAAAATTATATCATAAAAATTACCTAAATAAATTAGATCTTTTTTTCACCCTTATATAATACTTCAAATTTTTTTCCAGCAGACAATCTATATTTTGTTCTACCTCTTTCTTCTAGTTTTTTAAATAATTTAGAATTAATTGGTATTAATTTATAAACTGTTTGATCTTTTATCAATACACATTTTGTTGAATAGATTTTATCTACAAAATTTCCATGATTTAATAGATACATTAGATTATCAGCACTAATATCTATCCTTAAATTATTATTTATACTTTCAGCAAGAAATGTAAAAGTTCCATAAATAGTCATAATTTTAATATCTGATATTTCTTCATTTGTAAATCTTGGAGAACCAGGTACTGTTAAATTATCTAATATTTTAGTTCCGTCTTTAATAAACATATTATGGCCTTTCGTTTAAATTATTTATACATAAGTATAAATTTATATATAATATATAAAACTTTAAGTTTATTTAAACTATAATATAAAAAAGGATTTATTATGAAGAATTTTGAAAAGATATTTATACTTATTTTTATTTTTGTAGCACTTTTTGGGTTGTTTGGAATTATAACTGCTGCAATAACAAGAACAGAAGTCTATAATATTAAAAAAGTTAAATTAGAAAAAATATCTTTTTCTGAAATTCCTTATATTTATAAAAATTCATTTTTTATTAAATATAATGGAAAAGTTCATGATATTTTTTATCATAATATTCATAAATCTAAAGATAAAGATTATATTTCTTTAAATTTTATTGATTGTGAAAAAAGTAATTATTTTGATTTAATAACTTTATCTAAAAAAAGAATTTATTCAAAAGAACGTTGTTATAAATTAAATAAAGAACCTTATGCTGAAGTTTTTATATCTTCTAAAGATAAATTGGTATCATTTTAAATGTATTTTAAAAAAATAGATAATAATCTTTCGTTAAGTTTCTTAAGAGAGCATTTGTAATTTGATTTTTTCCATTATTTTTTTGAAAAATACATGGCTTTATCTGCATTTTGAATTATACTTTCTAATGAATCTTCTGTTGAAGGTAAATAAAGGCCTATACTTGTTGTTACATTTACAGTTATATCAGGAACTTCAATTTCTTCTATAGCTATTCTAACTCTTTCTGAAATTATATTTAGTATATTTTCATTTGCTCCCGGGACAGCTATTCCGAATTCTTCTTCTCCTAAACGACCAATAACACTATTTACTCTATTTGCAAGAATTAAAGCTTTTGAAACTTCTTTTAATACTAAATCTCCATGGTTATGTGAATAATTATCATTTATACTTTTAAAATTATCTAAATCTATATATATTAAACCAAAAAGGATAATTCATTTCTTTATAATCTTTTAACATATCTTCTAAAGATCTTGTAAAGCTTGATCTATTTGCTAATCTTGTTAAAAAATCAAAATTTGCTAATTTCTTATTTTTCTTTAATTCATTTTGTAAATGTTTTAATTCTAAAATTAATTCTGACATTTCTATTTTTAATTCAATATTTTCTTTTTCTAATTTAGTTGTTGTTTCTTTCATGTCAAACCTCATATATTTTAAGTTTTATATAAGTTTTATATGATATAATTTCTTTATAATTTATTAGTAGCGATTAAGAGAGTTACTTCGCACAATTCATATGTACAAACAAAACGCTCTTTTAACAATTTCTCTAATAAATTTAAAAGTTAAAAAATATCTGTAGCGAGATCGAGAGTTACTTCGATTTTATTAGGAAAATTAATTCAAAAGATTTTGCAATAAAGACTCTGTCTTAGATTTGCTTATCTTCTTTATACTCTCTTTCATTATTCTCAGATATTTCTTAGCTTTTATCTTTCTTTTTAAGCCTCCGTTAAATAACTATTCGATATACTTTCTTTAACAATTTGGTAGCAAATAATATCCCCAGATATTTTAGCTATCTTAAAATTTATATTTTAAGGAATTTATCATGTCTACATTAAATAAAAAAACAAGAGTTGCTGGTGGTAATGGTGCTTTAGCTGCAGAAGAAACTAATTTAAATAAATTAAGACGTTTAGTTTCATTATCTATTATAACTAATGAAAATTTTTCTAAAATTAATGTAAATGTTATTTCAGATATTATTAGTCTAGCTTCTAGAATTTCTGAGAATGAATATTCAGAATTTATTTCTATAATTACTTATGCTAGATTAGAAATTGGTATTAGAAGTTCTGTTATTGCTGCAATTGTTGGAGCTATTGAAGGTAGACATACTGTTATTTTAGATATGTTAGAGCCAAAGATTTTTTTAAGACCTACAGATATTATGGATTTAATTTCTCTTTATCTTTCAAGAGGAAATAAAAAAACTTTACCTAAAAAATTAAAAAGATTGATTTCTAAATCTTTAAATAAATATGATTCTTATCAATTTTCTAAATATGGACGTTCTTTTGGTAATGACGTAAATTTAGTTGACGTATTTAATTTAGTTCACCCAGTTCCAAAAAATAAAGAATCTAAAATTAATTTTAAAAATGTAGTTGAACAAACTTTACCCGTTGCTTATACTTGGGAATCTGTTTTATCTTCAGGTAAATTTAAATCTAAAAAAGAAGCTTGGTTAGATTTAATTAATTCTGGAAGATTACCTAGTTTAGCAACTATTAGAAATGTTAGAAATATTTTAGAGTCTGGTATTGAAAATATTGAATTAGCTAAAATGATAAGAAATAAAGTTTATATTAATAGAATCTTTCCTGATCAAGTATTAAAAGCTTACATGTCTATTGAAGATTCTTTGGTAAAAGAAGCTCTTTTAAATAAATTAGTTATTTCTGATAGAAATTCTACTTTAAAAGGCAAATCTTTATTTATTCTTGATATTTCTGGATCTATGGGAACTTTTGATTTAAATCGATTAAATCAATTGTCAGGTAAAGCCTTTTCTGTTTTATATTCTCTTATTCAAAATGCTGAACACTTTGAAGTAGTTATTACTGCTGGAAACGATCATAAAAGACTTGGTAAATCTGAATTTCTTGATTTAAGCAAAGTTAAGAATATTGAAGACTTAATGTTTGAAATTCAACAAATTTCTAAAAGAATTGGTTGGGGAGGTATTTTTACTAAACAATGTTTAGATTGGGTTGCTAAAGAAAGAGAAGGCGTCGTTTATGATAGAGTAGTTGTTATTAGTGATTCTCAAGATTGTGACAGAAATTTAACAACTAAAGATTTACCGTCTTTAGGAAAATATAATTATATTAATAATATTGCTGATTATGAACATGTTGCATATACTTCTTTTTCAACTAATAATTTTGAGGAAATTGTAACTTTTTCAACTAAAATTGTTGATTTTATTAAATTCAATGAAAAGAATTAATTTTAATAATGATTAAAAAAGAAATTACAGTTTTTGTTACTGAGGACGGAATGGAATTCATTTATTATTAAAATAATAAAATACTCATAACTTTAAGTTTAAAAAAAGATCTTATATTTTATAAGATCTTTTGTTTTATCCACAAAAAGAATAAACCTTTGATTCTCTAAATAATATAGTTTTGCTTTTCTTTTACTCTTTATCAGATTTTTTAAAGTAGCTTTAATTTAGATTCTTTTTATTTTTTTTGTGAAATAATATTCATATAGTCTTCAGGAACACTATCTCTTTTTTCTATCTCAAACATTCTTATTTGTTTAAAGAAAGTTTTATTATTTTCAATAGCTTCAAATATTTTACTTGAAACTTGAACCTTTATAACAGCTCTATTACAGAATTCCTCTTCTTCTTTTAAAATAGAAAAAGTTTCTTTGATAATATCATTACTCATGATAACTCCTTTTCAAGTTTTTTTATCTTTCTTTTTTTATCTTTCTTTTTATATCTTTTATTTGCTCTTTTCTCGCATTGATATTAAAAGCAAATTCAAAAAGGCCAGTTCTTCTATAATCAGCCTTGTCTTTTTTATAAATCTTTTTTACAGATTTTAATTCCTTTTTCAACTCTTTCAATTTTTTCATAAAAATCCTTTAAAATAATTCTTCAAGAACTAAATTTTTTAAAGCCTCAGGGCCCCATAATCTATCATAAACAAATTTACCGGAAGAAAATTCTTTTATGTCGGGGATATAATAAAAAATTTCAACCATATTTAAATCAAAAAAATGAATTGAAAAAACCTGATCTTCTTGAAAATCATTCTGTTTAGGATATAACAAACTTGCTTTTTTTACAGCACCTAAATCAATTGCCTTTGCAATATTTTCTTGTAAACTCATAATAAATCCTTATCTTAAAATTATTTTCTTTTCACCATAAATATAAATATGATTATCTTTGTCAGGTTTAATTTCAAATTGGTCAGAAAGAAAATATTCTGTATAAGTTTTTTCACCTTTAAAAATAGGGTCTGAATATTTAAACTCATGAATAACTGCACTATTAGATAATATAACTTTTTTTTGCAAATAATTATCACTATAATTATCTTCAACAAATACAATTGAAAAATTACGTAAAACAAGAAATGGAATAGGAACAAGTTCTTTTGAAACAGAAAGTTCTGAATAGTTTACAACTAAATATTTTCCTGTTTTTTTATCTTTTACGGAAAGTACAGTTGGCTTAATAATACCTTTTTGAGAAAGGTCTTCATATCTGATACCAACAACTTCAACTTTTTGTCCATTATATTTTATAACCGTTTTATTAGGAAATCTACCTAATAATATTTCTTCATATCTACTATTTTTCATAGTTTAACCTTTTCTTTTTAAAATATTTTTTTTACCTTCCCAATCTCGAGTAAGATCTCCATTAGGGTGTAATATAACTTCATAAACTTCATTTGAATCAGAAACTTTAGATTCAGTAGGTTCATAATCAGAAGAATGAAATTTTAATTTCATACCAAAATAATTATATTCAACCGTTTTACAAACTGGACATTGAGACATTTTTGCCGGGTGAATACCTTTGTCTTTTAATTCTTTTTGATATTTAGATTCAGAATAATCACCATATTGATTTCTAAATGTAATAGATTGAACATTTACAAATTTAGCAAAATCAATCCATTCATGTAAAGTTCCCATTCTTTCATTAGTTTTAACAACATTAAAATTAACGTCTATACCAAAAGAATTAACATGATTAACAATACTTTGTATATGAGAAGCATGTGGAACTTTTCTTGTTTTAAAAATTTCATAATTATTTGAACTAAAAACAGAATGTCTAGAAAGATTAACATGGTCAATTCCTTCAAGATTTTTTTCTTTTAATTTAAATCCATTAGTTGTTAAAACAACTTTATGAAATTTACCTTTTTTCTTATATTTTCGAATTAATTTTAATGTTTCGTCAAAAACAGGAGAAATTGTAGGCTCTCCTCCAGAAATACTTATTTGAGTAAAATAATCTGGAAGCTTTTTAAGAACTCTTTTTAAACTTTTTAAAAAAGCTTTTTCATTACTATCACGTTTCCAAAAACAAAAGTCACAATCAGCTTGACATGGGCCAGGCAAAACAATTGTGAAATTTGGATTCATATTTCTTGTATTTATTTTCATAAATATTCCTTATTTATTAAATTTTTAGATATAAAATATCTAAACTAAACTGTAATAAGAAGTTTTAACAAATAAAGTTATTCTTTCGTTCCTCTATAATATATTCTATAGAATCAACTTCTTCTATTGTTGGAATTTCTAAATTTTTCAAATAATCAGAAATAGTCCAATCAGGAATAGAATCTTTTCGATTTCTATTTTGTATAAAAATTTTAGTCAATGATTTTTCTAAATAAACAATATTAACTGTCGCTCCATATTCTTTAAACAAAGATATCCATTAGTTCTATTTGATTTAATTAAATTTGTTGCATTAAAAATAAAATCTTGATTATCTGCTAAATATCTTTTTATTTTAAATTTGGCTTTTTGTAACATTTGTCCTTCTTGTTTCTTATTCCCTCTTTTAACTTTCATATCAATACGAAGTTGATCTAAAGAAATCACATTTTTTAACTTATGTTCTTTTATATAAAAATCTTTTCCAACACCTGGTAATCCAACTAACATGGTGACAATTGATCTTTTTTCAATAAAAGGTTCGTATTTTACACCTGTTTTAAAAAAATGATTCCTAGCAGCAGCAGCAGAAGTAAATATTACAGAATTTCCATAACAATTATATTCAATAGCTTTTTCTTTGAAATAATCTATATTCAATAAATATTCTTCTTTACCGGAAGAAATTCTACCATTAATATCTGCTTTAGCTAATAAATATAAAAGTTGAGTATCTAAAATAGAAGCTATTTCAACAATTTTAAATTCAGGTTTTTCATAATAATGAATAGGATAACCATGATAACGAATAAGATTTACAATATTTTCTCTCTTTTCAAAAGGCATAATGTCAAAAAAAATAATTCTAAATTCTTGAGCTCCAACTTTAGAATGATTAGGAGAAATAATTCTCCCATTTTCCTCTTTTGTTGTATAAATTTTTCCTAAATCATGAAAGAATGCTGCATAAGCCAGAATCTCTTTTTTATCTTCGGGCAAGCTTTTGTATTCGATATCTTTAAAAAGTTCTTCAAGGACCATTATTGTATGTATTTTAACATTACCTTCAGCATGCCATTCTGAATCTTGAGGTATTTGTTCCATTTCATTTAATATATCTTTAAATGTTTTTAATAAATAATCTTTCATAATAAAATCCTTGAAATTAATAATATATTATATATAAATAAAACTTAGAAAGAAATAAAAAGATAATTTAAATTTAGATAAAAAACAGTGGAAAATATCTATATATATTGAAAATGAAGTATGATCTAAAAAATAGACTAGAAATAAATTTATATTTGTTATGTATAAAATATATATAATATAATTTTTATACATAAATATTTAACTTATATTTAAGAAGAATTAAGTTATAATATATAAATTAAAAAATTATTAACAGATTTATTCATAGAAATAAAATAGTTAATACGAGGATAATAATATGAAAACACAACACACAAAAACACCTACTTCAATACTTCAGACTGATTTCTATGAACTTACAATGTCTTATGCTTATCTAATGCTTGAAAGAGCTGGAGAGAAAACCGGATTCGAAAGTTTTATTAGAAAAATCAAACCTAACATTACAGATAAAGATTTCTATATTTTTGACGGAGAAAATGAAATAAACGATTTTATGTCTAAGATAAAAGAAGAGATTTCAAATGAATCTTGTTTTTTTGAAAGATTTTGGGAAATGATAAGCAATAAAGTTGATATTAAAAACTATGAGATTTGTAAAAAAGAATTCATGAAAATGGATAAGAATTTTGAATATAGTGTTTTAAAAAATGGAGATAGAGTTTATCCTAAAGTTCCAGTTTTTCAATTTAATGGTCCAAAAATGATCGGACAACTTCTTGAGACACCTATAACAAATATTATTAATGGCAGAGTTGGAATGAAAAGTTACAATAAAGAAATAGAACTCATTTCCAATGAGGTAACTGAAGATTACAAAAAAATGATCGATAAAAGAGCTCGTCAATATAGGGATTCTACAAAAAAGATAATTCTTGAAGCTGGATATAGAAGATCGGCAAATTTCGAAATTGCTTGTTATGCTTCAATGTCAGCTATAAAAAATGGTTGGAATGGAACAAGCAATACATGTCTATTTAATGTTATTGATAAGAATCTTATTAATGGAACTATGGCCCATGCTTTTATAATGTCCTATGGAACAGAGAAGAATGAGATAAAGGCTTTCAAAGATTGGAATAATATTTTTCCAAATAGCACACTTCTGATTGATACATATGATTCAGTAAAAGCAGTAAAGAAACTTATAGAGAATAATATTAAACCAAATGCGGTAAGAATTGATTCGGACCCTATAGAAAAAATAGCTCATGAAGTTAGAATAATTCTTGATAATGCCGGTTGGGACGAAGTTAAAATTTTTCTATCTGGAGATATTACGCCAGAAAAACTTATTAAATGGGACGGAGATAATGTGCCATTTGATATTTGTATGGCTGGTACAAAATTCGTTAATATTGGAGAGGTTGAAAATATTAACCCGGGGTTTGTTTACAAAGTCGTTGAATATAAAAAGGACGGAAAAACATTTTATCCAGTTAAAAAAGCTGAAGGCAAATCAAATTATCCTGGACTAAAGAAAATACATAGAAACTATGATCAACTTATTGTTGAAAGTAAAAATAACTATTTTGGAATAGAAAAAGACATTGATTACTCTAAAATAAAAGAGGTTGTTTTTATATAATTGATTTTATTTTAAGCGATCTGTCTGTATAATATATAAATATAAAAGGAAGAAAAATGAAAAAGAAAAAAGTAGCTTTTGGTATGTTTAGACAACAGCCACTAACAAATGGACATTTTAGAGTTTATTCTCAAATGATAAGAGATAACGACGTTGTTATTATAGGTCTCGGATCAGTACAAATAGAAGGCACAAGAGATAATCCATTTTCAGAACGTCAAAGAATTGAAATGATAAGAAAAGTGTTCGGAGAAGTAGGGAAGGGGTGTAAGACAAAAATTAAAATTGTGCCAATAAATGATCTTGGGGCTGTTAATTCTGAAGATTGGCAAAAGCATTGTATGAAGAGAATAGCTGATAAACAACTAGATACTCCAACAAGATATTATGCCGGTTCAGAAACAGATCTTATTTGGTTCAAGGACGCTAAAAATAACAATGGTGAAGATATTGAACTCATTAATCTTGAACGTCATAATACTAATCTTATGTCTGGGACACTTATTAGACAAAGTATCTCCGCTGGCACAGAAGAATGGAAGTCTTTCGTACCAGAATGTCTTATTGATTATATTGAAGAAAACTACCCGAGAAGACTTTTGATTAATAGCTATAGATAAATAATAGACCAAAAGTTGAATGTCTTAAAAAGCTACAAATTTATAAGATATTAATATATTTATTTAAGAAATAAAATAATTAATATGAGGAGAATTTATTATGAAAAATAAAATACTTATAGTTGTAGATTATCAATACGACTTTGCAAGTCCTGAGGGTGCTCTTTATGTGCCTGAGGCAGAGACAATTCTCGATTCTATTCAGAATCAGATCAATGACACTTCTTTTAAAGATATTATATATACAATGGACACTCATGACTCTAATTATAATGCAAGTGAAGAAGCTGGGCTTTTTCCACCACATTGTGAATTTAACACTCCTGGTTGGGATCTTTATAAGATAAAAACAAGAAATATAGAAACAAAGATAATTATTGAAGAAGGTGTTTTTGAATCACCAAAAGATTTTTCTATAGAAAATGAATTTGTTTTTATGAAAAATAAATTTAGTGTATGGGAGGGTAATCAAAACTACGAAAAGTTCTTTACTGAAAAATACAATAAAGATACAGAAATAGTTGTTGTTGGTGTAGCTACAAACTATTGTGTGTTTATGAATGTTATGGGATATATAGAAAGAGGTTATAAAAATGTTACAGTCGTAAGTAATTCTGTAAAAGGGATTAAAGACGATACTTACGATAAAAATATAGCTATCATGAAAAATAATAATATAAAATTTGAGGGGTAAAGAAATGAATAAATTTAATCAGTTTGTAGAAGAATCCATATCTATTATAAAGCCAAATAAAGAGCAGATTGAAAATAGTATTAAATCTATTCGAAATTATGTAAAGACCGAAGTTAATAATTCTAATCTAAAAAGTCTTGTTGTCGGAATTTCTGGTGGACTTGATTCTGCAGTAGTTGCAGCACTTGTTAAGCCTGTATGTGAAGAACTCAATATTAAATTGATAGGTGTTTCAATACCTCTTTCTTCTTCAGAGGATCATAAGGAAAAAGCTAAGCATGTTGGAGAAAAATATTGTGATTCATTTATGGAGCTGAATTCTTGGGATAATGGAGATAGTCCAATATATGAACAAGTAATAAAAGCTGTATCTGAAACAGATATTGTTGCAGAAAAAGCAGGATTTAAAAAGGATAGTTTTAATAATAATATTGCTCAAGGTAATATCAAAGCTAGACTCAGAATGATTTCTCTATATAGACTGGCTGGTGTTACAGGTGGTGCTGTACTTTCAACTGATAATTATTCTGAATATTTTCTTGGATTTTGGACCATATGTGGTGACGTCGGAGATATTTCACCGATTCAATTTGTTGAAAAAGGAACTGAAGAAATAGAAATGGCAAGATTTTTAGGTATAAGAGAAGATATTATTACCCAAAAACCCTCTGACGGACTAAATACACAATGTGTTGGTGATTGTGACGAAGATCAGCTAGGTATGTCATATAAAGAGATAGGGCCAATTATTTTTGCTTATGAAAACAGACTTCCTAAAAAACTTCAAGATATGTTTGAAGAAATCAAAGATATGTCAAATATAAAAGAGATAATTGATAGACACAAAAGAACTGAATTTAAAAGAAGAGGCCCATTTTTCATAACAAGAGAAATGAATAATCTTCCTTATAGATTTTAAATAAAAAAGGACTATATTACAATTAAATATATGTTATACATATATAAATTAGCAAGGAGTTTATATGAAAATTAATTTTAAAGTTGATTGCGATCAAAAAAAAGTTCTTAATTCAAAAAAATGGACCAAATGGATTCGTAATTTAAATTTACATTTTATTGTAAAAGAGGTAAATATTCATAAAGTAGATATGTTCGGGGATAAAGTTGGGTTTATTTATGTAGAAGTTGATTGTACAGATCTAAATAACAATTCTGTTCCGGGGTTAGCATTAATTAGAGGTGATTCTGTTTCAATTTTAACAGTAATTAAAAATACTGATAATAATGAAAAATATGTTGTTTTTACAGAACAAAGCAGAGTTCCTGTCGGTAAAAAATTACTTGAATCTCCAGCTGGAATGGTAGACGAAGGCAAAGTTTCAAGTATAGCTATTGAAGAACTTAAGGAGGAAATCGGATTTGATATATTTGAAAGATCAAATCTTATCAAGTTATCTGGTGGATATAGTTCACCCGGAGGAATAGACGAGTATATAGATATATTTGCATATGAATTATCTTTAAGTACGGAACAAATTAATGCTCTTGATAATAAGACTACAGGCAATCTTAATGAAAATGAGGTTATTAAATTAAGAATTTTTCCATTTGATTTAGCGATTAACTTTACAGAGTCTTTAATCACAAGATTAGCAATATTAGAATATAAAAGGATAAGTAATGACTAGGCTTGAACGTGGGAGTTCAGAGAGAAGTGATTTAAAAAAAAGAATAGGAAGCAGCGAGAATGAACATAATGGGACAAAATATATAATTGTATATATTTCTAGAATTGTATGTTCAGAAACAGAGCCTTTAAACTTTAAATTAAAAAACACACTGAAGTTAAAGCCAAAAAAAGTTGCTTTAGTTTATGACGAATTTTTTGATAGATTTTATTACTTCAATTATTTGAAGAATGGAAGTCTTTCAAATAAAAAAGAAAAGATCGTTAAAACATATAAACCTATACCTAATGTGTTTTTTGATAAAAAAGATTGTATAAATAGTTATCTTAAGGAATTAGCTAAAGTTAATGCTCTTATTGAAAAACAAATTAGTGATATGAAAAAATCACAAAAAGAATTATTTGAAATTTAATTAAAAATAAAAAGGATTTAAAATGCATGAAGATATTTTAGAAGAGTTGGCAAATTCATTGGAAGATCAAGTGGATTCCGTTGAATTTACTAGAATTGGTAGTTTTTTTATTATAAAAAGAATGATCGAACTATTGGTTGAAAGAGAAGTAGAGCAAGAGTTTGCTGAAAAGATAGTTGCAAAATGTGAAATTGAAGTACCAATGCTTGTAACAGAAAAAAATAAGCATATTCTTGAAAGACTTGCTAAAGTCGGTGTTAAGGCCATAATTAAATATATTGAGTCTATTGATACATTGAATTTATCTAATAATGAAGAATTTATTTTAAATATTATGAGAAACTTTAAGATTTCTATCAACTAAAAAGAGCCCTAATGGGTTCTTTAAAACCTTTAAGGTTTTAACAATTAATTTGATTATATTTAAAAGGCTGAAAAATTATCTTCGATAGTTAATTCTCTAAAAACAATTAGAGCTTTAATTACTTAAATCATTTTTATTGTATAATTAAGAATAATTTTAATTGATTTTCTGTATAATAACAGAAATAAAAGGAGGTAGACAATGAAAAATGTACTAAAAGAATGGGGAGATATTGGAAATGAAGCTGGTGATTTTTAAAAATACAAATATAATTTAAAGGGTACTTAAAAAATGAATAGTAAACAAACAGTTTAAGGAGTTTTATAAATGAGAAATGAAGCAGGTACAATGTAATGAGTTTAAATTTTAAACAAGAAGAATGGCCACCAACATTAGTTGGTGAAGGAGGTCTTTAATGAAAAATAAAGAAATTATGATTAAAGAAGGCGGTGACGCATGAAGTATTTAATTATTGATTGGGGATTTTCTAATAGAATGGCCTCCAAGACCAGTACCGGAATGGGGAAATATTTAATGAATATTTCTGAAGAAAGAGGAGATATATAAAATATTTTCATGGGAAGAATTGGACAGTTAAGAAGTTAAAAAGGAATTTAAGGTATTTAAAATGAATGAACATAAATGTGATTTATATTTGATAAATGAAGGAGGTTCTTTATGTTGAATTGGGGAAAGAAGATTAATGGACGTAACAAGAATTTATGGGGTTGAAAATGAGTGAGCAAGACGGAAATATCTTTAAAGAATGGATTGTTTAAAGATAAAATCTAAAATAAAGAATGTTTATGAAGATTCATAAGCATTCTTTAAATTTATGTTTTTTAAATACTGAATCAATCTTTAAATTCAGTATCACTACCAAGCCAAAATCTATCAAATTCTAAATCATTAAAATCTGAATTATCTGATTTCGTGAAAAAACCAAACAATAAAAACGCTATAGCTAATGATAAAATTATACTCATAATACACTCCTATTTTTTAATCTACTTTTTTTCGAGCAAAATCCATTATAAATAATAATACAACAGACAGAATAACGAAAACGAAAATACCCATAACAATATATGACGGATCTTTAATCATAATAAAACTCCATTATTTTAAAATTCACTTAACATATTAAGCAATGTTGTGTATTATGATTAATTAAAGTAAAATTAAGCATAATCTTATTATAATAAATAAAAAGGATATAAAAAAATGTTGACTAAATTAAAAATAAAATATTTATTTGCATTGATCTTTCTAATTATTATGTTTGATTTATATTTATCTTTGTTCTCGTCTCATATAGAAGCAACTTGCTTAGCTTTAAATCCTATTGTATTGCCTATAATAATATTTTTGTTTTTCTTAATTATTATTTCATTTTTATCTATAGCAAGTTTTGTTTTTTTTAAAAAAAATCTTAAGAATATTCATTTTTCTAGATATGATATACTTTTTATTATATCTGTTATTTCTTTTTATTTCATAGGAAATTACTCACTAAACAAAGAAATTACACCTGATATGTATAATAAACTATATAAAAACATAAGCCAAAACAATGAATTAAGGATTTTTTGTAAAAAAACATTAAAAATAAACGTACCAATAAGTACACTTGATTATTATATTTTACATTTAAAAAATGACGAGATTTTATTGGCAGACAAAGAAAAGGAAGAAAATTTGTCAGTTAATAATATTAAAAATAAATTAAAAATGGTTTGTGATAAATAATTATAAGGACTTTTGAATGAGATCAACTAATGAACAAATGGAAATTATTTATTCAGGCGACAATGAGATTTTTGTACCAGCTCTTGCTGGGACTGGTAAGACTAAAACTTTAACTGAATATACAAAATTACATAGAAGAGATAAGATTTTATGTCTTTTTTACAATAGTTCAATGAAATTATCAGCACTTAACAGATTTCCAGAAAGAGTTGATATTTTTACATATCATGGATTAGCAAAGCAGTCATTTAAAGATTATAAGGTTTCAGATATTGATTTAGAGGAGATATCTAAAATATGTAAAATTACAATAAAGGAGTCTTTTCAGGTTAATAAATTATTGACTGAATTTTTTAATTCTGATTTAGAATTGTTAAATGAAATAAATAGTCCGTTAGTTAAATATGCTGAAATTGTTTGGATTAAAATGAAGAATAAAGAACTAGATATTACACATGACGGCTATCTAAAATTGTATCAATTATCAAAACCAGACCTTTCTTCTTACGATATAATAATGATAGACGAAGCTCAAGATCTTAGTGCTGTTATGTATGATATAGTTAAAGATCAGAGTAGTGTAAAGATATATGTTGGAGATATTAATCAACAAATATATGGATTTCGTGGATCAATTAATATTTTTAATAATATTGATACAAAATATAAACTTACTCAGAGCTTCAGATTCGGTAAAAAAATAGCAGACGTAGCAAATGTTGTTTTAAAGGAGAATAGCTCTTCAGAGCTATTAAAAGGGTCACCAGAGGTTGATTCTGAAATATTATTTGATTCTTCAATGGAAGACGTTCAGAAAACACATATTTTTAGAACAAATACAGAATTGTTTAAAAAAGCTGTAGAATACATAAACCAGGGTAGAGAAATATATATTATAGGTGCTGAGACTATTTTTGAAAGATTGTTAAATGCTTTAAATCTATATGAAGGTAAAGATATTATTAATGATAAGTATATGCAAACATTTGATTCTTTTCGAACTTTTAAGGGTGTATCAACGGTTGTCTCAGAATTAAAATTTATGGTAAAGATAGTTGAATCTTTTGGGCCTTCTTTGAGGGATTATATATATAAATTAAAAAAAATGTCTAAAAAAAATGCTGAGCATATTTTTGTAACAGCTCATAAAGCCAAGGGTTTAGAGTTTTTGTATGTGAAAATTGAAAATGATTTTATGAAAATAGATATTGCTTCAAGAGAAGAATTGAATCTATTATATGTTGCAATAACTAGAGCTTCTTATTATTTAGAATTAAATGAAGATTTAAAAAAATACATTTAAAATTCTAAATATAAAATATATTAATCTCTAATTATTGGATCACCATGATTATCACTACTTGTCATTCTTTTTCCACAATTAGGACAAGTTGTTTTTTCGTAATCAACAGAAGTCCCACAGACTGAGCATTTAAGTTTTGGTTTTTGCTTTGAATTATCTTTAAAATGATCTAGCATATTGTTCCTTTATAAAATTTTCTCTCAATTCCATTAAGAGTTCTCCTAATTTATTTTCTCCAAAACCATTGACAGTTCCCCAAAAAGTATCACCCCAGCAGTTTCTTTCTTCTATTATTCCTATAGTAGAAATTAACTTCTCTTTAAGCTCTTTGTTCTGATTAAATTTAAGATAAATACATAGCTTCATGACGTCAACTTTAATGTTATGCCAATCTTCTCTAATTAAAAATGTAGTTGAATTATTTGCCAATAGTGTTTTTAATTTATTTTTAGCTAAAGATTTACTTTTTTCAGGTGTAACAGATCTTATTAATTCATGCCATTCTTCAGATTGAGACTTTAATGATTGATATAAGTTTTCAGAACTATTATATTCTTTAAAATCAGGTTCAATAAATGGCAAATTTAAACCTTCGGGTATTTTGTCAAATATAATCTTGACTGGATACATATTTGAAAGAAATCTTTTCTCGTTTTTAAATTCTATTTGCTCTATATCATATTTCATTTTTTAATTCCTTAAATTAATAATTTTTACAGTAATCTTATAAATAAATTTTTTATCATTTTTCAAATGAAAAATTGCTAACTTTTTTAACTAATGAAATCTTCATATTTATTCTTTTAAACAATGTTTAATTACAAACTTTATTATTAAAGATAAAACTTTTTTATCAACAGCTAAATTCTTTTAGAAAATTATATTAAAAAAATAATTAAATCCTTCTTAATGAATGAGCTTCATATCTTATATAGTATAGAATTATTTGTAAAAAAATTTAATCTTCTAATATTTAGAATCTTCAAGACTTATCTTATGGCAGTTTAATTTGTAAAGAAATAAATCTTTCCTATAAATTAATTTATATTTGATTTATAGGAAAGATTATTTAAATGTATTGAAAGTTTAGTAGCATACCTCCTGAAAGGAGGGAAAGATTACTTATTGGGTAATCTGCGAGTGTGACAGCCTGGAGCTGCTAAATGAATTGCCAATTCACACAATAGTATTGTTACATACTATCCGAATATAGAAAATCTCTATATTCGGCTCTTGCTTTTGTATTGCGGGCCAAATCAATTTAACTTAAATTAAGGTGAACTACTACATGCTATTGGAATAGCATGAGTTTTGTAATGAGTTGATCAAAAACATTATACACCATAAAATAAATTATTACCTTGTAATATAAAGATAATTTAAATAAAGAAGATTGTTATTAAAAAAATCAATTTTTATTTTCAATAAAGAATTTTTCAATATTTTTAAATAAATCTTCTTTATAAAGAACCCATTCTTTCATTAATATTTCAGATAAATAAATTATTAAATCTTTATTTTTTTCAATTCTTCTTTTACTTTCATTAAACAGTTTTTCAGAGATTATTTCGAGTTCTTCTGTGTTTTTTCTATCCTCTGACTTTTTCAATAAATTTAAATTCAATTTACTGTTACTATAAAAAGATAATTCAAAATACATTTTTTTCAATAAATCAGTTGCTTTTTCAATATCATTATGTGGACCAGAAGATACATTATCAAAAAAATCATTTGAATAAAAAATATCTTCAGCAGCAAAACCACCATATAAGGATATAACCAATTCTTCAAATTCTTTTTTTGTTTTTAAGTTATCATTAGTTTCATTTAGAACATATCCAAGTGCTCCATATTTACTTATTGATTCAGAAGATATTTTTATTATACTCATATTCTTTTCTATCTCTTTTAAAGAGAGATCTTTTTTATATTTTTCATATTCCGTTATAAAATGACCAAGCTCATGTATAATTATTCTTTTTCTATTCTCTTCTTTTGATATATCTCTATTAGTATAGCCAACAATAATTCTTTCAAAAGCTAATTTTAATGTTTTGATATTTATTTTTTCATTATTTCTTGCTGCCAGTAAAGCCGCTTCTTTTATAATTGTTTCAATTTTTGCTGGACTAAGTTCAGAAAACATTTTTGCTAACAGATCAATATCTGTTTTTAAAATTTCAACTAGATCTTGATCTATTTTACTCAAGTATAATTCTATTATTTCTTTTCTTTCTTTTAGATCAGGCAAACGGAAATATATTTTTTTCTTGAATCTTCGAGACATTGCTTCGTCCATATCAAAATTTGTTTCGTCAAAGTTCGAAGCAGCTATAAATATGATATTAACCTCTCTAGTTGAATTAACACCTTCTAATTGAGCTAAAAGTTCATTTGCTGCGTCGTCAGCCCATTTTTCTCGTTGGCCACCTCTTTTTAAAAGTAATGTTTGTGCTTCGTCTAAAAATATAATACATGTTTTCGTTTCATTGTTAAATGCTAATATCTCAGCTCTCTTAAATAGTTTCTTGATAGTGTTTGGACCACCGCCGACATATCCTGTTTCAACATTTCCCGTGCCAATTATAATTGGCACTGAAAGTTCTCTTGCTAAAGACATTGCAATTGCTGTTTTACCGACACCAGGAGGTCCTGAAAAAAGAATGTTAAACATATCGTTAATACCATATTTTATATAGTCTTTTTTGTTATGTATGAGGTCTCTCAACTGATCTAGTTCATTTTTAATTTCAATATCTATACCTGCTAAATCATTAAGAGAATTTTTTAAATCCCCGGGTTGAAATTCGTCAAACTTGGATCCGTTTATACTTGGCATATTTCTTAATAGATATATTATTAAAAATGAATATATAAGTATTTCTAAAAAATGACTTTCAATAAAATCAAAAAAAATGAAATTTGGAATAACCAATTCTGGTTTTAAATATTTTTTATCTAAAAACTGCTTCCATGAATAAGATATGTTATTATCTATTAGTAATGGTTCTATGTTCGTTGATACTGAATATGCGAACATTTGCTTATATTGACTTATATTGTTATCTTTCTGAAATATATACGGTGTTATGAATTTATTTTTTGATATAAACTCAATATGATCTATATTATTTTTATTTTTAATGAGTGACAGAATATTGATAGTTGAATTTTTGTCGTTTGTTAATAATTTATATTTAGCTGTTTTATATTTTTTAGATTCATTTATATATTCATTATAATTATTTATATATGCAAATGCAAAAACAATTAATTGGAGTTGTATGAAAAAAGAGATTAAAATAAAGAATTTTTCTTGATTATTTTTGTATTTAAATGTCTTGAAAAAAATATTTTGCTTTGATTTCAGATTTTTTAAAAAATTTTTTATTTTATCTATTGTTTTTTTCATAAGAATACCTTTTTTATTTTAATTATATTTAAATTAACTTAATTTATTATTAAGTTTAAATATATTGTTTAGTTTAAATATGATTTAAGTGGTTTTTATGTATAATAAATAAAAAAGAAATGGAGACAACATGATACATACAGGAGCATTTGAATTTATAATATTTACTATATTCAGTGTTATTTATACTTTTTTTACTGTGTATTTTTCTTTGATTATAATAAATACTCGTAGAGAGAAAATAAGAAAAATAAAAAGAAAAATAATATTAATTATTAGTTTGATATGCTCTGTGTTAATGTTTTCTTTACTTACATACAACATAAATAAAAGAACTCTGAACGAAAGTAAATATATTGATATATTAAAAAATGAAAAATGTCTAATTGACAATAAAAGCTCTTTTATGTTAGATAATAAAATTTCAAATTATGAAAGACTTACTATAGAATCAAAGTGTAAATAATTGAAATGACAAATAATATAAACTACAAGATTCTAAAAGAAAATATTTTATATATTTTAAATAAAGAAGAGAATGCTGAAAAAATTATCAATATCTTATTTTTTAGAATTTTTATGAATAATCAAAAAAAGTTAAAATATTTATTGAATGATACGGAGATAATTAAATCTATTAGTAATATTCTTGGTGAAAGATTTATGGATTGTTTGAGGAAAAAGTATAAGTAGAGAGAAGTTCTCTCTACTATTTTTTATATGGGCCAGTAGCTTTTCTTTTGGCTCGACCACAATGAGACATTTTGCCTTTACTATTGATTTGTTTACTCATTATATTTTCTCCTTATATTTTATTTTGTATGAAATATTATAGTTTAACAGAACTTATATTAAGCTTAAATATAAATATATTACAAGTTAACATTATTCTGTAGTAAAAATAATGTAAATTTAAAAAAGGAGTCTTTATGGCTAAAGATACTTATACTGGATTAGTTAAAATAAAACATAAAAAATGTTGGAAAAAAAGTTTTAACGAAAATACCCTTGAGGAATTGGAATCAATATTCGATAAACATTTTATCGAAAGATCTGGTAAAATAGATAACAGAAATAGTTATATAAATATATTAATGAATAATTTAAAAATTATTCATTTGGAGACAGATATTTTTGACGATACAGAGGGTGTTGGACCAAAAGTAATTAAAAAATTCATATCTAAAGTTGGAATAGAATATTTGGGTGATATGTTGATTTTTATTTCTGAAGAAGTTATGTTTAACGACAATATTGATAAGACAAAATATCAAGAATACTCTGAGGATCATAGAGTTAATTTCTTTAACTTTAATAAAATTTTCAAAGATACAATGTCTGATAAAAATATCACAAAAGACATGCTGATTACTTATATCGAAGAGAAAGAGGAGGAGTTGAAAAACAGAGAGGTTATTAGACTGTTTAATGAATCTATTGATAATACTTCTTTTGGAAGGCTTTTTTACAATAAATTAACAGAAGATAAAAAGAAATCATTGTTTTCAGATTTTAAAGAGAATAACATTTTTAACGTAGATATGTTAGTGGCTGATCAAATTAATGATTGGGAAAACATACACTCTTTTAAACCAAACGCAATTGAAATGTTTTATATAAAAGCTATTAACTTTGATAGAAAAATATTTCTTGAGCTTCTTCTTAAGATATATAAAACAAAACAATTCCACTCTTTATCTGTAGAAGATAGAATCTACTTTATTAGATTATATAAAGTATTTGGTTCAAATTTACCTCATATAAAACTTGATCTATTGTCAAATAAAGATATAGAGGGTGAGCTTGTTGATAATGTTGAGTTTAAGAAAACAAAATCTTTCAATAAAATTGTATCGAGGGTTTTTAAGGGTGTTATTCCAAATATAACACTCATGGAATTGATTGGAATTAAAGGTATCTTATCTATGAATAAAAATATTGACGATTTATACTTCAATAAAAAAGATATATTTTTAAAGGATCTTAATTTACTACTTAATTTTAACAAAAAAATACTTGAGCAAATTCCTAAAGAATATAATGAAATTATCAGTTATCTTTTTAAAGAAACTGAATATACATTAAAATCAATATTCAGTTTAAATGAAAAGTCATATTTAACTATATTTGATCTTTTTTTACAGAACAAGGATAATGAATGTAATTTACCTAACATTAAATTTGTTGAAGGTGAATACGAGATTGAGATAATAAAGAAAAATGATTTCAGAGGTTATATTGCCACATATCCTTTTGCATGTCAATATATTGGTGGAACCGGTGAAAGATTTACAAGATTTGGGTATGAAGATATTAATTCAAGTTTTCTTGTGATTTCTAAAAAAGGGGAAATTGTGGCTCAATCTTGGATTTGGATAAAAGAGAATCAGTTAACATTTGACTCTATAGATTTAAAAGGTAATGCAGACAAACAGAAAATAAAAAGTTTTTATAATAAGATTTCTGAAAAACTATTGGAAGATCTTGATTATATAGATATTATAACGGCTGGAAATAATAATGGAATTTTTAATACTAATATTGATAATTTTATTATACAAGACGGAGTTGATAATTGCTATGATTCAGATAATCAATACCTTGTAAAGAAGAGAGAAATTAGATAGGATTTTATATCCTATCTAAAATAGAGCTTTTAGCTTTTTATTTATTATGAGCTTGACTTTGAAGTCTGTTGATAACAGCAATGAATTCAGAAAGATCTTCAATTAAACTATCTTTATTTTCACCTGGTCTGGCATTCACCATATTTTCAGGGAATCTTAAAAAAACACGATTAAGATTAGTGTTATTTAATTTTAAGCTATTCAATTCATTTTTCAACAAATTGATTTCATTTACTGAAGCCTCTAATTCAGATCTAAGCTGATCTCCATATTTTTCAAGATCAGCTTTTGCTCTTGCATAAGCTTCTTTTGATTTAATTGATTTGTTTTTATGCTCAGTAATTTTACGTGCTAGTTTATTCTCAAGATCAATAATGATTTTATCAATATCATTGTTTGGATCTATATTATTCATTTTACTTTCCAAGTCAAAAATTTGCTTATCAAGAATAGCACAAACTTCAACATTACCCTCCATAAGAATTCTTTGTTCTTTTAATTTTTCTAAATGCATTGTATTTACCTCTTTTATTTTTTAATATGTTATTATATCAAAGTATATATTAAACCAATATAAAGAGGTGTTTTTTTTGAACAATAAAAATATTAGTATAATTATTATTCTTTTTGCTTTATTAAATGGCAATATATGTTTGCATGCAAGAACTGATATTGAATACAGCGAATCAAAAAAGAATAATATAAATAAGTATTTAGGTGAATGTGGATTGGAAAGTGAAATATGTAAAAAAATAGAGAAGGATATTGATTTTGATCAAGTTGAAGTAATTGTGAAAAACACAATTATAAAAGAGAGCACTATTATGAACTATATAATAAATAGATTTTTAATGAAAGAAAAAGTAAACCTAAAAGATTATTCAACATTAGTTTCTTTAGCACAGAGGGAGAAAATAAATCTCTCAAAAGAAGACTTGTTTTCTCTTGAGAGGGTTTCTAGCTAAAATAATTTGAAAATGTTGCTAGAAAATAAATGAGAAGCAGAGGACATATAAAAAATGCATAAACTTTGCTAAGATTCATAAATCCCTCAAAACCCTTCTTTAAAAAAACATAAAAAGTAGTTAATATAAAGAAAAAACCACCAAGAAATAAACTATAGCCAATAAAAACCATAGAGACTATTGTCAAAGCCACATTAACAGATAATTCAATATCCTTATCTTTTTTATTACAATTATAATAAATCATTGCAAGAACCTTTATTTGAAATTAAAACATAAATTAAATGTTTTCTAATTTGTATTATGAATTAAATATCAATTTTATTAACAATAATACCATGATCAGTTAAATGTTTTACACCTGAGTTATCTCTATAATCTTCTATATAATAAACTTCTTTTATTCCTGATTGAATAATCAAATTAGCACAATTTATACAGGGTGAAAGAGTTACAAACATTGTTGTGTCTTTTAATCTAATACCCTCTTTTGCAGCAAAAGAAATTGCATTCGCTTCAGCATGAACAACTGATAATTTAGTTCTGTATGAGGGTCTCTTATATGTAAGTTTTATTACATTCATAATTTGTTCAAATTCGACACAAACAATATTCAATCTTGAACAAAAGTCTTTTACTATGTCTTCATTACTTTTATCTGGATCTATTGCTAAGCTAGTTGTGTGCGGTTCAGATAGATCACCAAAATCTTCTTCGCAACAATTATCTTCACCAGAAACTGTTCCATTCCAAGAATTGACAATAATTCTATTATCATTTACAATTATCGCACCAACTTTTTTTCTTTCACAATAACTCATTTTTGCTGATAACTTTACACTCTCTGTAAAGAATTTTAAATATCTTTCTTTCATTTTTGAAATCTCCTTGATACTCTTATTTTATGTGCTGGAACAATTTCCAAAATATGCTCCAGACCTCTCACTTTAACTGTAAAAACAGCTCTCATTATCAGCTCTTCATTTGGCTCTATGTCTTTTACAATCAACATTCTAAGTAATTCATTAACAGTTTTTGTCTTTAATCTATATATATTGTTATTTGATATATCCTCTATATCAAGCTCAACTCCAGAAGAACAACTTCGTAAGTCAGATATAACTTTAAAGTCAATAAATACGAGTAAATCATAATTCTCTTTTATTTCTACATAATCTTCCATATTTGTAACTTTATATTTTTGTCTACCTCCAACAAATAATTTCGACAGATCTTTAGATATATATCTGACAGCATTATTAATTTTGTTTGAATATCCAAGTATTTCCATAATTACCCCTCCTTTGCCCAAGCTTCAAGTTCATTTATTTCTTTATGTTCTAATTTCATTTTGTTTGCTGTTAACGTTTTTTTAGCTACAGAAACTCTTTCCGGAAATTTTCTATCCATAATCTTTTTTAAATTTATATATGGATATAACTCAATTTTTTTACTCCATTGCTTTATTGTTAATTCTATTGTCATTAATATATCTTCAACAGAAAAACCTTTCTTTAACCAGAAAGCTATTCTTTGTTGTAATTCAAATGGTATATACTTACATAGATCATTTGTATTTTCTATAAATTTTATTTCTGTCTGATATTTCAAAGAGGGATTTACAATTAAGTTTTCAAAAAAGAACATATAAGTTTTACAAATATTCTTAATATTTAATTCATATATCTTAATTTTTTTAAACTCTTTATTTGCTTCCTCTGATCTTTCAATAAATTTTTTATTATAAAGAGTCTCTGGTCTGATATATTGTTCCATATTCGGATCTTCATTCCATTTATAATAAAACAATAAATTAACATTTACAAAATCCTCTATTGTATAGCCCTGCTTAAGCCAACGTAATATCATATTCTTTCTGGATTCAGTTACACGTCTTTTAGTGTGTGTTATAGCATTTAAATGATTTATTATCTCTTCTACCATGTGCTCAAGATTTTCCTTCTCTATAAGCTTTGTTCCCTCTAATTTTGAGATCATTTTGAGATCATTTTTGTTAAGAATATTTTCTTTTGACAATAAATTAATTAAAATAGTTAATTCTTCTTTTTCAATTTTAAGTTCTTCTGATATCTTCTTCAGAACAGACACTTTACCAGTATTAATTGATAAGGATAAGATTAATAATTTATTATCTATAATATCATTATCTGATTCAATACTTAGTATTTTGTCTATTTGTGGATTATTTATATTCACAAAAACCCCCTTCCTTAAGATAAATAATCTTATCTAAATTGAACTTAAATATCGATTAATCTGTATTGGGTATCTTTAATTACTTTTATAATATCACCATACTTTAAATCAAAGATTTTTGTTGTTCCGTCAATAAATAGTTTAACTGCATTTCTTTCAGATTTTATTTGAATTTCAGGTATTTCATTAAAGTTTATTTTATTTGAAAAATTATTTTCACATGCAATCGAAGAAAACATAACACTCTCCTCTTTTAAATCCTGAATAATCTCATTATCAATATTAGCATTAAACGCTGTACTTCCTAAAGGTGTTGACAGTATCAGGCCCATTCCTTTTATATTTGTATTGTCAAATTGAAATGAGTTGAAATCCATTATTGATCCACCAACAACAATATCATTAATAAAAGAAGATTTAAAAATAATATTTTCTGTCCCATTTGTTCTCACTCTATTTACCGAAACACTTAAAGTATGTATATTGATCATATTAAGATTATTTATATCATTAATCTTTTGAATGTTACGAATATTCAAAAGAGACATATCCTTCATTAAAAAGTTTCTTGTTCCTGCTGCAATTCCAAGAAATGGAACGTTTAAATCTTTATATGACTGAATAGCATGCAAGAGACTTCCGTCTCCACCAGATACAATAATTAAGTCTGGATTTTTCTCTGATAATTCCTTTTTGTTATAAAAATATCTATCAATATCAGTGATTTTATTATATGTCGGAATATATAGTATCTTAATCATTATCTTACCTTTTTTATTTTAATTATACACTCTTAATGATTAGATTTTTATTAAAAACTCTTCTTTAGATAATGGTTTATAGAAATAATACCCCTGGAATTTGTTAATACCTATTTCAACTAGTTTATTTTTTTGCTCAATTGTTTCAACGCCCTCAGCTATCATATCTATATCTTCAAGTCGAGCATATTTTAATATTGCTTTTATTGAATTTGTTGAACAGCTTTTTTCAAAAAACAATCTATCTGTAAATGATTTGTCTAATTTTAATTTATCTATAGGTAACATATCAGTTCTTTTAAATGAAGATTGATCTTCTCCAAAATCGTCAATTGACAATTTAAATCCCAGTTTTTTTAGAGCGTTTAAATTTGAAATAACTATTCTAGAATCTATCGATTTCCACCTTTCTGTAATTTCAAATTCAAATTCATGTGGATTTATTCCGGTTTTATCAATAAGTTTAACCATATTTGGTATAAAAGAAATATCTTCAAGTTGAATTTCTGATAAATTTATAGATATATTTATCTTTCTCTTCATTTTTTTACTAAATTCAAAGACATTCTCAATTAATTTATTACCTACAGGTATCATATATTTAGAATTTTCCAATATATCTATAAAAAAGAACGGTGATAATATTTTGCCGTCTTTGTTCCAGCGTATAAGAGCTTCTGCACCAATTATTTTACCTTTTTTATCTGTTTGTGGCTGAAGAACAAAATCAAATTCTTCATTAATAGAAGCCACTTTTATATCTCTGATCAATTTCAATTTATTTTCAATTTCCCCCAACATTTTATTGTTAAATATTAAATGACTATTTTTACCGTTTTGTTTTGATTCATACATTGCTATATCAGATTCTAACATATAGTTTCTATCTATTTCACTATCTGACATTGAGATACCTATACTTGTAGAAATATTTATTATTTGATCTTTTATAAAAAAATCCTCAGATATATATTTATGTATATATTGACAAAATCTTTCAACTTCAGTCCTGTCATTTGTTTTAAATATTATTAAAAATTCGTCTCCACCAATTCTATAAATTTCAAAATCTATTTCAAAATCTATCTCAGATAATCTATTTCCAACCTCTATCAAGACAGAATCGCCAGCTTCATGTCCAAGAGTGTCATTGATTAATTTAAATCCGTCTAAATCTAAAAACAAAACAGAAAAATCCCCTGTTTGTTTTTCTATATCTTTCAAATAAGATCTTCTGTTTTTTAAGCCAGTCAACGTGTCAATATATGCCAATTCCTTCATTTTATCTTGGTATTTATTTAAATCTATAACCATTTTATTTATAGAGTCTTGTACATACTTAAATTCAGACGAAACATTCTTCTTTTTGTAATTCAATAAAATGAAATTATTTTTAGAAAATGATTCAAAATAAGAAACTATTTCTTCAAATGGAGTAAGAAGTTTGCCTATAAAAATTGACATTAAAAATATTAAAAAATAAAATGAACCTGCAACAGCAGCCATTCTTACCTCTAGGTTTTCAACATAAATATCTGTTGCATTATAAGCATAAATAATATCAATATTATTTATGCTTATTTTAAATAGATCTTTTTCATTGTATGATAAGCCTTTTATAACTTTATTATCTATTTTTATATATTTTACATATGGGTCTTCTTTTGATAATTTTTCTAAAAATTTTAATTGAGATTTTCTATCTAATACAGAGATCGTATTCATAATGATTTGAATCTTACTAGAATTGAATTCCTTACTTTTTTCTATATTTATAAAATATAAAATTGTGTATGTAGCAACAACTAATACAGTCGCAGATAACATTATATAACTAATAATTTTTGATTTTAATGAATTTAACATATTTTATAAGCCTTATTACTATTTTTTACATAATAACACAAGAATACTTAAGATTTATTTAAATATAGAATATATAACAAAGATATATCAAAGCGGGAGGATATAAATGAATGAATATAAGCAAATAGTTGTTTCAGAGATTGCAGATAACTTGTTTCTTGGTGAAATGAAAATAAAAAATGGCAAATCATTTAATTTAGATTTACTAAATGAATTGAGTGATTTTTTTATGGAAGTTTTTAATAAAACTAATAATAATGGAGAAAATAGAGTTTTTGCTATTATGGGTGAAAAAAACAGTGGAGTATTTAATGTCGGTGGTGATTTAAAATTATTCTTAAATTTAGTAGAGCATAGAGATTCTCTTTCATTATTAAGATATGGTGAAAATTGCATTAAATTAATAGAAAAATCTCTTAATGCAAAAAATCACAATATGACAACTGCAGCTATCATAAACGGCAATGCTCTTGGTGGTGGATTTGAAAGTGCACTAGCATGTGATATTATCATAGCAGAAGAGGATTTTGAGATAGCTTTACCTGAAGTTAGACTTGGATTTTTCCCTGGAATGGGAGCTTTTGAATTATTAAGTAAAAGAATTGGACCTCAACAAACTAAGAAATTCATTCTTGAAGGAAAAACATTTAAAACAAATGAATTATATGAAATGGGTGTTTTTGATTATTTAGTTAAACAAAATTCAGGTGTTGAAAAATTAAAAGAAGTCATTAAGAAAGAACGTAAATTTCAAGTTACAAATAATTCAATAAGAAAAATTAATGATAGACAATCACCAATTAAATATGAGGATCTTAGAAACACCTTGGATTTATGGATTGAATCAATTTTAAATATAAGTAATGTGCAAAAAAAATTAATAAAAAAAACCATAGAACAACAAAACAAAAAGTTCTTGTAAAACACTAAATCAATAGTGTTTTACATTGTAATTCTATGCATATTGATTTGACAATCATTATGCATTTCTTCAAAGCTGATATTATCAGATATTTCAAATCCGAAACCCTTATAGAACTTTACTAATTTTTTCAAGCCGCCCTTATCATATCTATCATAATAAGAGTCGTCATAATTAGCAAACAAAAACACTCCATAAACTCCTTTTCTATTCATTTCTGATAAAAATTCATTTAAAGCATATCTAGCATGTCCATGATTTCTTGATCTTTTTTTTGTTTCAATCAAATCAACATAACAAAGATCTTGATTGTCTTTCATGTTTTTTAATGAATAAGAGGGGACATGAAATGTCGCCGTTTTTTTCGTCATAATCTCATAAGTAATTAAACAATCATGACTTTTAAAGAATTTATTCATTTTCAGACACCTAATTAAAATCAGAAGGATTGAAAACCACTTCTGATAATGAATTTTTTTTCATTTTTTCATTCATATAATTGGCCTGAAATGTTCTAAAACCAAATTTATCGAAAATGCGTAGATTATCCTCTTTATCGTCAAATGCCATAAATGGTATTCTTCCAGATAATTTAAAATAGTCTTTCAATCTTTTACTTTTCAATATATAATCTAATTCTAAAGAATCACCTCTATGTAAGATCATATCAAAAGAAATATTATTTTCTTCTAAGTATTTAAAATCATTTTCACCCATAAGTCTTGCTGTTACACAGATTTGTGTATATCCAGCTTTCTTAAATGATCTATAAACCTCTATTAAAGGTAATAATTTATCTTGAGAAACCATTTCAAAATCATTTGAAGTCTCTCTCCAATAATCAAGATCAAAAACTCCATTTTGATCAAATCTAATTCGATTACTTGAATCAATTATTGTTCCGTCAAGATCCCAAGCCACAACAAGTTTGCTTAAATTAAACATATGTATCCTTTTATTTTAATGATTTATATCTAAAAAATAGATATATTAATAAGTAATATTACTGTTTTTAGATTAAAATAATATTTAAAGTTGTTTGTTTTTAAGTAAGAATTTGTATTTAATGATTTATGCACAGTTCTTCTGCTATTTTTTTTGCCATTTTTACAAAAAGTTTGTCGTTTGATAATAAGATTAAGTTTTTCTTTTTTCTTCTTCTTAAGCTTTGCCTAAGAATTTTTTTTAATTTTCTGTTTGAAACTATCATTTTTTATTTTCTGAAAAAATATTGAGAGTAACAACACCATTTAGGGTGTTGCCATTCTAAACTTTTCATTCAGTTTCTATTCCTTCTTCTTTAATTTCAAATTTTGGAGTTAGAATATCTTCCACTCTATCTTTGATCTCCTCATAAATATCAGGATTTTCTTTCAAGAAAAGCTTTACCTTTTCTCTACCTTGTCCAATTTTTGACTCACCATAAGAAAACCATGCTCCTGATTTGTCAATAATGTCATATTTAACACCATAATCAATTACCTCGCCGATTTGTGAAATACCCTCACCAAAAATAACGTCATATTCGGCTTGTGTAAATGGAGGGGCAACCTTATTTTTAATTACTTTTGCTCTAACTCTAATACCAACATTATCTTCCCCTTGTTTTAATGTTGCAATTCTTCTTACGTCAATTCTTACTGAAGCATAAAATTTCAAAGCATTACCACCAGAAGTAGTTTCATTGGATCCATAACCGATCATACCAATTTTATTACGAATCTGATTAATAAATATAATCGTACAATTCATTTTATGGACAATACCAGTAAGTTTTCTTAAGGCTTTTGACATTAATCTAGCTTGAACACCAACTTGTTGATCTGTCATTTCGCCTTCAAGTTCAACTTTTGGTGTTAACGCTGAAACAGAGTCAATAACAATAATATCAACAGCACCTGAACGAGCAAATGTTTCAACAATATCTAGGGCCTGCTCACCATAGTCAGGTTGAGATAAAATTAGATTATCAGTATCTACACCGATATTTTTTGCATATTTAGGATCAAGTGCATGTTCTGCGTCAATAAAAACAGCCACCCCTCCTTTTTTTTGTTCTTCAGCAATAATATGTAAAGCTGTTGTAGTTTTAGAAGAGCTCTCAGGACCATATATTTCTATAACACGACCTTTTGGTACACCACCTATACCAAGAGCCTTATTCAAACCTATTGAGCCTGTAGAGATATTGTCTATATTAACCAGAGGCTTATCACCTAGTTTAATTGCAGAACCCTTACCAAAAGCTTTGTCAATTTGCTTCATTGCAAGTTCTAACTGTTTTTTTCTATCTTCATTCATATAAAATTCCTTATTTTGATTTAATTTATTTTACTGAATTTAAGCTTAAAATAGTATTAAATAAAAACTACCAGTTATTTTTATTTTTAGCTTTCATATATCTATATACATTCATTCTTTGACAATCTTTAGAGATCTTCTTGCACTTATATTCTTCAGTCAATAGATAATCGCTTTTCTTGTAAAAAATCATTAACTTTGTAATTTCTTTATAATGTTTTTTATAAAAAATATGAAAAACAGATTCTTTTTTTATTTTCTTTAATTTGAATACACCAACTCTATTTCTATATATAATCTTAATCAAATTAAAATTCGAGGTATTAATATCTTCAGGCATATCCACTGTTTTTATTTTTTTCTCAATTATGGAAAAGATTCTACCTCTTTTTGCTGAAATAGCTAGACATTTTTTATCATTATATTGGATAAATGATTTATTTTTATCTAGCTTTTCCCAATGTAATCTTTGTGATTTACCCATTTCAATATCAGTATTACAAACTGTAACTATACTATTTGCATTTAATATATTAATAAAAGCAAATAGCAATAGGATTATTTTTTTCATAAAATTAAACTCCTTTTAAATTTAAAATAGAGGCTTATAATCCTCTTGCCAATTATCCGAATCTTTATCGTAATTTTCATTAGTTGATACATTTGATACATTTATGCCAGATAAATCTTGGTTAAAATTACTCATATATGCAAATGAATAATCCATATCTGTCACATTTGAAGTATCCCAGTTGCTAAGCGGTTGGTTAAAATTATCTGCATAACACAATATACCTTTCATTGTTGTTACTTTTGAAGTATTCAATGAATTTAATGGTTGATTAAAATCATACGCTTTATAGAACATATATGACATATCTGTCACATTTGAAGTGTCCCAGTTATCTATTGATTTATTATATGAAGTTGCTGCATAGAATAATCTTTTCATATTAGTTACATTTGAAGTATTCCAACTACCTATATCTTGATTAAAATCAAAATCTCCATAAAACATACCTTCCATAGTTAATACATTAGATACGTCCCAATTACCAATTGGCTGATTGAAATCATTTGCATTATCAAACATATAATTCATGTCCGTCACTTTTGAAGTATCCCAGTTACTTATATCTTGATTAAATGAATTTGCAACATAGAATAATCTATTCATATTTGTGACATTACTTGTGTCCCAATTATTTAATGGTTGATTAAAATCATAGTTTTTATAGAACATAGCATACATATCTGTGTTCTTTGAAGTGTTCCATTTAGATATGTTTTGGTTGAATACATAATCATAAGTGAACATTGCTGTCATTTTTGTTACATTGCCAGTATCCCAATTACCAATAGGTTGATTGAATGATTCAGCATGATAAAACATATATGACATATCTGTCACATTAGAAGTGTCCCATGTACTTATATTTAAATTAAAATCTGTATTATCTTTAAATAATCTACTCATATTTGTTACATGAGAAGTACATAGTGTGTCAGCTCGATCTAAATGATCTTTAATTGTATCATTATCTACAACGAGATAGGAGATATCATTTAATGATACCTCTTCACCAACACTTATATTTGAACAATCTATTCCATTTGGAGTTAATGTGGCCCCTGTTAATGTTGCAAAATCACCTGTTATATTTAAATCTTTAACAACTTCGCCAGGCTTAGCATTTTTTAAAGCTTTATTTATATTGCTAAAATCCGGAACATTTTTATTTCCGAACGACATAACCTTCATACCAACACCGTCTTTTAATGCTTCATTATCGTTAATTAACCCCCCGTTACTTACTGAAAGAGACTCTTTTAATAATGGTAATGAATTAAAATCTTGACCACCAATTTGATAATTTGCATATAAAGAAATATTTAATGAAAAAAGTAGAAAAAAGCTAATTATATTTTTATATTTCACTTGATAGTTCCTCCTATATTTATATATGGCTAATTATATCTTATAATAAAGCATTTTCAAGTGCCAGCCAAATAAGAAAGATACTAACTTTAGCTTATGTATGAATTTTTAAATAAAATATTTTGAAGTATAATTAATAATTTCTAAGAAAATACACAGAATTCATAATTAATAAAGAGGTGTAGAAGTAAAGTTTCTAATACAGAAAATCATGCAAAAAGAGCGTCACACTAGATCCTTGATAGCTTTTTTGAGTTATTCTAGAACCTGCAAGATTTATCTTGCAGTAGTTCAGATATTATTTAATCTTACACTATTTAAATAATTAAAAAGAGTCTTTATTTTAAATGACTTTTCTTTTTTAGCTAATATTAAATTTAACTCAGATATTAAAGAATATTTGTATTCTGAATGTGTTTTATCTGCTTTATTAGATTCTAACAAATACAGTCTTGATTCTAAAAACCTTAAAAGATCCTCTTCAGTATAAAGAGTTTTTAAAAATGAAAATAATTTCAATATAATAATCTTATTATTATATTCTATACTTGCTTTACTGACACTAGCTAAATCAATAACATGAATAGTATAATACAATAACCCATTTATATCGGTCACTTTTTCTGAGTCATGAAATAAATCCATGACTAATTTTTGATATTCAGAATATTTCATTTACTTTTCCTTTTCAATTTTACTGTATTTTCCTTCCAGAAAATCTCTTAACTCAAGATTGATAACCTCTCTTTCATATTTGTTTTCACCAATATCAATAGATATTTTTCCATTATAATTATTGAGAAATTCTTGAACATAAACGTTATCTTCTTTTCCGTCCCATATTTTTACATATGTGCCTTCCTTATATCCATGATCTTGACGAAATTGATTTAAACAATTCTTACCTATATATAACTTCTCAACGTCATTAAGTGTAAAATTATCTATAAGATCTACTAGTTTAAACAGATTAAATAAAACACTCATTTTATTTAACGCTAAATTTTGTATTTTTTCAAGTGTAAGTATAATTTCTTCAACCTTATCATTTTTATTAGGAAAAGAAAGCTTTAATTTATTATAAACTTCATATTCATTAACAAACAGCTCTGAACCATATTCAATACCAAAATCTGAAATTATCCTAGAAAATTCAAAATGAAAAATATCAACAACCTCAATTTTTAAATTATCCCAGTCATTTTTGCCATTAATATCTTTCCAGTGCTTCCAATTAAGACTATCTATTGCTTCTGCAGCCTCCATATTAATACAACGTGACCAATTAATGACTCTTCCGTTTTTCGAAACACCCCCAATCCATTCTGGACCATTTGTATTAATATTTAATTGATTTTGTAAGATCAATAAATTTTTTATATCTATCATTTATTACTCCTTTCTTTTTCTTAATATTATCATAACAAAACTTATTATAAACTTATTTTATTTACAAAAACAACCTATCTCTAAATCTTCTTCCCTGTTATTTTCAGGTTCTTTACCTAACTTTTCAAGTTTTTTGAATTTTGCTTCTAATTCGTCAACTGTATGGCCTCTGATTTTAGTTATAGCGGCACCCATTTCGATATATTTTTGTTCAAGATCTTTCATTTCTTGCCACTCTTTTGGATAAAACTTCCATAATTTGAACAATGATTTTAAATTTTGTTTTGGACAAAGATAACAACCTGTTCTGGCAAAATGATTATAAAGTGGATTGTGAAATTCTCTTTCAATTAAAATTTCCTCAACCTCCTTTTCTGTTATTTTCCAATCATATATTGGATATAACAAATTTTCTTCGTCAGTTATTCTCTTAGGTTCGTCATGAGCAATACCAACATATCTATATATTTTTTGATCTTTTCCATATAGGTTTTTTATATAATTCTCAAAAGGTTTTATTTTAAGCTCTCTTGTACACCAAGACATACCTATGGAAAATGGAAATCCTCTTGGAGAACCTTTGTGTTGTCCTCTGGTAAAAGCACCTTCAGCCCATTTTGACCAAATATCTCTTCCAGCTTCACCACTGTTTAAAAGAACTATTTTAGCATTGTATCTTATTTCCCAATATTCTTTTACACGACGAATATACTCATACATTTCTTCAAACTCGAATCCTGTATTTGAAAATATAATAAGATCCAACGGATCACCATTTCTCAATAATTGATCAACCATAAATGTACTGTCTTTTCCACCAGACCAACTTGCAATATATTTATATTCAGGTTTTCGCTTATATGTACAACCAGATTTCTTCAGACTTTTTAATTTTTTCTTTAATATTTTACTTAAACTCAATTTGACAAACCTCTTTTTAATTTTTTATTAATTAATTATTATAGTAATATATAGCTTAAATACATATTAAAGATCCCCTTGAAAGATCAATTAAAAATAATTTTAGCGATTAGTTAATTTTTTAATATAATTCAATACATATGAACAATTATTACTTACAATATCATTACCTATATTATCAACAAGATAACAGCTCTTCTTATTATCATATCTTATAATTTTATATAGTTTTGTTGGGATTAATATATGTTTCTTGTATAAACTTTTTTTGTATTTTAAATATTTTTTATATTGTTTTTTTAAATATTTTTCAGAATACTTTTTATGATATTTTCTTTCTCTGTTTTCTATTATTTTTTGAAAAGATTTTTTAACTAAAAACAAATCTTTATCTTCATATAGAGATCCTGTTCGAACAGTTATTTTCCCGTATTTTCTAGCAATAGATCTTTCTTTCTCTTCTATTTTTTTCCAAGTAATTCTATTTACAATAGATCTTTGGGGAGAGATATTTGCCATTGTGTATACTTTTAATAAAGATTGTTTAGAGTAATCAAAATCTGCGTCTGGAGCCATATGTCCACGATCAAAAGATAATCTCATTGTTTTAGAGTCAGTTACATTTATATAGTCATTTGGAGATACTGAATATTTTTTGTTTATATGCTTATCTTTATAGAACCTTGGTCTTTTTTTTATATTATATCTATCAACATTGTTTGCCGACACATTATAATCCACATAAAGAGGTCCTTTTACAGTATAACTGTAACATATGTTTAGTATGCCGTTATTTATGATTTTATCACACTGAAAATTATTTGCAAATGCTATTGTTGATACTAATAAAAATAGTAATAATTTAGACATGATTAATTAACCTTATACTTATTGTTATGAATAATAATATGTAAATATACACTGAAATATATTCCATAATTTCACTAAACAGCTCTATTGATATTTCTTTTATTAAGTTTTTCATAAGTTGATTATACTATAATTTTAATAAAAGGAAAATTAAATCATGTATATACAAAGATATGAATTTGCTGATAAAAAACCAAAGATACTTATTTTTACCGGGGCAGGTATTTCTGCAGAATCTGGTATATCAACCTTCAGAGATTCAAACGGTTTGTGGGAGAATCATAAAATAGAAGAGGTGTGTAATATTAACACCTGGCAAAAGAACTTTGATCTGGTTCATAGATTTTATAATGAGAGAAGAGAACAGTTAAAAAACGTTGAGCCTAATAATGCTCATAAGATCATTGCTGAAATAAGTCAAAAATATGACACGTTTGTATTTACTCAAAATGTTGACAATTTACTAGAAAGGGCTGGCTGTGAAGAAGTGCACCACTTACATGGTCAATTGACCAAAATGCATTGTCAAAATTGTAATCATAAATTCGATATATCTTACAATAAGTTTAAAGATAGTGATTTTTGTCCGAAGTGTAACTCTAAAAACATTAAACCGGCAGTTGTATTTTTTGGAGAACATGCACCTGAATATTCAATGTTAAACAGAGCAATTCAATATATGAAAGATCCAGACACAATAATAGTTGTATCTGGAACAATGGGAAATGTTATTGATATATCCAAAAAGATACGTCAGTCAAGATCATTTAAGATATTGAACAATCTCGAAAAATCAAAATATATTAGTGAATGTATGTTTGATAATGTTTTTTTTGAACCTGCAACAACAGCTTGGGAAAAAATAAAGAAAATTATTAATAAAAAAATGAAAATTTAATAATAAATTAAGTAAAAAAAAGATAAGATTTTTTTATCTTAAAAATAAAAAGGTTTATAAAAATGAAAATTGAAGAAAAAGACAATCTAATAACTATAAATGATTCAATATGTATATTAAAAAATATAAAAGATTTAAATTGTTTGAAAAATATTGAATCTAATAAGACTCTTATACTTAACAAATATGATCAAACTGTTGATTATACAAAGATCATAGAATTATCGAAGATAAATAGATTTAATTTGGTTTTTGTAAATTCCAAAGAAAAATTTCCCTTATCTTTTCCTCACCCAGTTAAAGAAAAAAACACTGTTCTTGAAATGAATAATATAACAATTAAATTTCTATATTCTTCTTTAACCGACATTAATTCATTGTTAATTCATAATAATGATATTCTTATTCTTTTATCAGTAGAAAAAGACATAAAAGAAAATAAACTTATTAAAGAATTATCTGAAAAAGTTGATTTAAATTATATTTTTGCATAATATTTCTTAATTATCTCCTTAATACATAGTATTAAATTATCCAATGACCCAATCTTTCATGAGTTGGCGAGGATTTAAAGGAGATATCATGAAAAAATTTTTCCTATGGACAGCTATATTTCTAGCTGTCTTAAAATTTGGAGGCGACTATGTTAACACGACTGTTAACGCAGTCGTCTCCAATCCTATTGAGCAACACATTCAAGGCTTTTAAGCCTATGTGTTGCTCAACATTAACTTTTAGTTTTTAAAACAATTTAAAAATCCAGGTCCAGGTATACTTTCTATTATATAATAATCAACTTTTTAGGTTTAATTAGAATTTTTTATTAAAATTTCAAAATTCTTTTAAAAAAGTCTTGACATTAAAGATAAATTCATATATAATGCGTTCAATCTTAAAAAGGTACTGAGAAGTTCCTTGGAAAGAAAATAAAAAAAGGAGTAAATCAAATGTCTGTAAATAAAATTAAAAATATTAATATTGATAAGATTGTTATAGATAATAATGCCGAGATAATTGGCGGGAAAATTGATTTGCTTGCCTCGTGGACTGGAGAAACTTCCTGAAGAAAGTTTTTCTAAAAAATTCATGAGGCCCGGCAGAGAGAAATCTTTGTTTGGGCCTTTTTTCGTTTAATAGCAAAAATATCACAGAGTAGAGCAGTTTGGTAGCTTGTGAGGTTCATACCCTTGAGGTCGCTGGTTCAAATCCAGCCTCTGTAACCAAATAAACAATAAACGTTCTTTAGCTCAGTTGGTTAGAGCACACGACCGATAATCGTGGGGTCCGAAGTTCAAATCTTCGAAGAACGACCAAAAATGCGGGTGTAGCTCAGAGGCAGAGCACTATCCTTCCAAGTTAGGTGTCGGGATTTCGAAATTCCTCACCCGCTCCAAATTAAAAATGTTAAAAAATGGCTCCATAGATTAATTGGTTAGATCAGCGTACTTTCAATTCGCAAACCTCGGTTCGAATCCGGGTGGAGTCACCAAAAATGTCCCTATAGTATAATGGTTATTATACCGGCTTGTCACGTCGAAGACTGGAGTTCAATTCTCCATAGGGACGCCAAAAAAATACACTCATAACTCAGCGGTAGAGTTCCTCTCTTACAAAGAGGAGGTCCTTAGTTCAATTCTAAGTGGGTGTACCAAAATAAAAATAAAAAATAAAAACAGGAGATTGTATATTATGAAAAATATAAATAATAAGAATAAGAATAAAAATAATATACGCAAGGTCTCTTGCTTAGCAAATTCAACATAAAATATTTCATGTTGAATTAAAAAAGTTAAGAGGCCCAGCAGAGAGAGATCTTTGTTTGGGCCTTTTTTCGTTTAAATACCGAAAAAATACGGATAGTTTCTTTTTTCGTTTAAAAATCGAAATGTACCTATAGCTCAGTCGGTAGAGCACCTCACTTTTAATGAGGTGGCCCTAGGTTCAAGTCCTAGTGGGTACACCAAAAAATATTGCAAATTAACTCAGTTGGTAGAGTGGGGAGCTGTTAACTCCTTTGTCACTGGTTCGAGCCCAGTATTTGCAGCCATTATTTAAGATTTAATTAAAGAAAATTTAATATATATTTAAGTAACATTTGAATATAATTACAACAAGAAAAACAAATGTACCTATAGCTCAGTCGGTAGAGCACCTCACTTTTAATGAGGTGGCCCTAGGTTCAAGTCCTAGTGGGTACACCAAAAAATATTGCAAATTAACTCAGTTGGTAGAGTGGGGAGCTGTTAACTCCTTTGTCACTGGTTCGAGCCCAGTATTTGCAGCCATTTTATAATAACTTATAGAGTATTTTTTAAAAAATTCTGTAAGTTATTATTTTTGGGACGCCATTAATAATAAACTAGAATTATATTAAATTGAGTTACCAAAGTTAAGTGTAGCTTATAGGTTAAAGCTTACCGTCTTTAACGGTGAAAGTTGTTTGAATCAACGAGCTTAATGAAGATATGAGATTTAATATAATTTGCACAATGGTCCAGTAACTCAGCGGTCAGAGTTCCCCGCTCATAACGGGGCGGTCCCTGGTTCAAATCCAGGTTGGACCACCATTTATATTGTTCTATTCAATTATTTTATGATAGTTTAATAGAGTGATATGGCATTCTCCTTTGGGAAAGAGATAAGATCATATTCAAAAAATATGATTGAAAGGTTTTGAAAAACGCCCAGTTGATCATAGCGACTTCTAATAGATAAAATACCATAGATTAGAAGTCAAAATATTAAAATTTTTATCAAATCATTTTCAGAAATAGTTTTGTAAAAATTTTAAAAGCTTATATTAAGCTTTTAACTGTATAATATCAATTAAAAAATACAAAGTGTTGTAAATTTTTAATAAAATGGAGATATGATTTATATGAGAAATGAAAATAATGCTGGTTTTTGGATTAGAGCTTTTGCCTATCTTATTGATACTTTAATGATATATACTATGTTTGTTCTTTTAGGGTATGGAGATTATTATTATTTTGTTGAGATCAACAATACTGCAACTGCCCATGTCTTCCAGTTAGAAAATGCAAACCTGATCAATGCTATATTGAATCTGGCAAATATGGTTGTAATTATATTTTTTTGGCTGTATTTTAATGGTCAGACACCCGGTAAAAAATTAATGGGTATTAAAATTATATCTTTAGATAATGGGCCAATAACATTTAAGCAGGCTATTATTAGATATTTTGGATACTTTATTTCAGCATTCATGTTAGGTATTGGGTTTATTATGATAGGTGTCAGAAAAGACAAAAGAGGTCTGCATGATTTAATGGCAAATACAAAAGTCATTTTTGATACAAAATAAAATTTTGATAGACATTAGAAAATAAGATCTCTCTTATATTTAATGTCTCTTTATTATTGCTCCAGCATATCCACGTGTTGGAACGCCAAAATGATTTTCTAATTTAAGGTTGGAAAATCTTTTCTTTTTTAGAAAGCTATCTACTTGACATTTTTTAAGACCAAGTAACATTAGTTTATCTTCATTCGAATGTTCATTTTTACTTTTTACAGCAATTGATTTATCATTGAATAAAGAAACTTCTCTAAGCAAAATGTATTGTAAAGAATAACCTATTCCTAAATCCAAGTGCGTTAGATCAATAATTTCTTCTTGATCTTCCTTTATATAAGACAGATAGAATTCAGATAATTTAGCTAATTCATATTTAGATATTGAATATTTTTGCATTATATCCTTCATTTGTCTATCAAATATCTCATTCTTACTTACACCTTTACACATATCATTATATGCGTCAGACAGACAATGATCAATGGCAGCCGTTAAAACAATCTCTTCTGGTATTCTTACAGAGAAGTTTTTAACATTTAAATACCAATTATTATCTAAATAGTAAAAATAATTAGATTCACATTTAATTATCTCTGTTTTTAAATCAAGCTTTCCAATTGCTTTCACGTCATTTGTGAGTATATATTTATATAATTGACCTATAGAAGAAGCTTCTAAGAAATTCCTATAATCTAAGGCGTAACCATAATCACCAATTCTATGGTGATCTATAAATATACAGTTTTCAATCGTATTCATATGCTCACATTCTATAAATATAATAATGTTGTAACTATTTTTATCTATAACATTATCACATTCATATGAATTTGTGGGATTGCATAAATATCCATTCTTCATGGCATATTCATATTCATACCCAATTTTTTTAAGTATTTTTTCAATACTTAACATTTCTGGATCTTTAGATCCTAAAATAAATTTTATATTCATTTTTTCTCCTTATATTAATATAATTGAGTGTAATAGTAAAAATAAATCATATTACAATATAACTTATTTTAAATAATAAGAAATTTGACTAAAAAGGGTTTAATATGAGTATAGATCTAAAAGTAATAAATACTCTTACTACTGTAAAAATGAAAGATATAAGTGTGCTGAATAAAGAATATTCAACTGAAAAAAATGAAGCTGAGCGTCTTTTTAATGAAGAAAATGGTATTAAGCTTTACAGGTATAGAATTAATTCGAAAAAAATAATTGTTTCTGGTCCAGAGGAAGTATTGGTTCTAGCATATAATATGAGATATGATAAAAACTACACCTATTATAAAACATACTTTTTCTTTAAAAAAGGGAAGAGAAATCCATGGAAAAAAACTGCGTATAAAGTTCATGGAAATTATAGTCATTTTCAAGATTTTTTCTTTAAAACAGAGGCTGAAGCAAGATCTCATTTAATCGCAAATATTAAGCAAAGAAAAGAAGAAATTGCTAATAAAATAGAACAAATAAAAAAATATTATTTAGATAAAATTTCTTATTTGGATAATATAGAAAAATCAATATAACTTTAATAGCCAGTATTTATCTGGCTATTTTCTTTTAGAATTAATTTTTAAAAATAAGTCTATTGAAACCCCATTAAATAGAGGTAACACCTCTTCTTTATTTAATCCTCCATTTAATACCCCTGGCATACATAAGGCAATAGAGTCATAATTTTTAATATCTTTTTTTAATTTTAAAATAGAATTCTTTATTATTTCTAATGTTGATTTATTACGATAATTTATCTTTGTTTGAAAAGCTCCAATTAATCTATTTTCAAATTCAATAACTTTCCAGCCAAAATTCTGATCTATATTTCCAAATTCAAAATCAATATCTTTAAATGCTTCTTTAAATGCTTTTGCACAGCCAGCACCCATAACAAGTGCTCCATTTTTTTTAGTAATTGAATTTGCCGTAAAACCTATAACTGAGGCTTTTGAGTCTAATATATTCCCTTTAATTACTCTTGGTATAAAACATTTTTCCCTTACATTAAAAATAAAACATTTTTTATCTTCCATATAAGATAATTGCATATTTTCTTCTATTTGTTTATTTGTAAAAATAATTCCATTATCCACTAAACACCAAATATTTTCTTGATCACCAATATATTTGAATTTTAAATCGTATTTTTCGGAGAAAGTTTTGATAAATATATTCTCTCTACTTAATACTTCTATATGCGGATTTTTATCTATAAACTTATTTAAGATAAAAGAAAAAAGTTTAAAATCTTCTTCAGAATATTTTATATCAATTATAATGGCTGTTTTCATTGGTTTTATTTCTTTTATTTCAAAGTTTTCCTCAGACAACCAATCAGAAACTATTTGTCTATGACAAAAATCACCATGCTTTTCATAACATAAGAAAACTGAGTTATTATATTTTTCATAAATTAACTTTCTATTTAATTTAGATAATGTTTCTTTATGATAGCGTTCAATATACGTATCGTCGTCAACAAGACCTTTTTTATAGTCTTCAAGCAATTTTGTACTTGGAGCTAATTCTTTTGCCTCTTGAATGTCTGGTAGCCATTTTGGTGTAAATCTAGAAATACTTATTAGTTTTTTATGTTTTATGTTTTTTATATTTGCAAAATATGAAGTAAATATCATTTCAACCTCTTTTTATTCATTTTAAAAAATTATATCTTATTTATTATTACAATACACTTAATACAAAGAAAAATCAAAAGAGGTATTATTATGAGTTTAGAAATTAAAAATGTTGAAGTTATCTCGTCAAATGAAATTAATGAAGAAAAAAGGAAAATAATTGAAAAAGATATTTCTCATTAATCGACATTTAAGTATGTTTTCATTATAATTTTAAAAATAAACAGGAGGTATCTATATGAGTTTAATTGACTATTCAAAAGCTTTATTTCATTTGGAAAATTTAAAAAATACAGTCGAAAGGGCTGAGTTTAATATAAATTCAGAAGATATTAGTATTAAATTTTTATTCAACTGTATGGAAGAAAAAATTAAAAAAGAATATAAGTTATCAAAAGAATACAATGATATTGTGTCATATTATTTTGATAATAAATATCATATGCGTGAAATAAAATCTAATATGAATTTTTCTATATTTAAAACAAAAGAAGATTTGATTAAATTTGTTAATAATAATCAAATAGATCAATTTAATTATATTGATAATATGCCTGTATTTTTAACAGATAAAAATAGATTATTCATACCTGAAAATGAAATAAATGCTTTAGAAAAACCATATATTTATCTTGGTAGATATATGGTTCTAATAAAATATTAAATATAAAGGAAATAAAATGGGAAATATTGAAATTGCTAGATTATTCGGAGAAAACTTAAAAGAAAAAATTGACTTGAAAGATTTGAAAGAAAGAAATTTATCAAAAAGAAAAATTCTCAATTATTTTAAAAATAACTATAATGTAGAGCCTTATGCAATGGAATGCAATGTGAATAAGAATATTATTATTACATTTAAAACTTTTGAATTAGTAGGTTCTAATTTTATTCTAATAATTTCTAATAATGGTGATATTTCTATACTGTCAAGCATTATGATTAATAAATTAGAACCTATTTATTTTTTAATTTCTTCTAATAAAAAATTTGAAGAAAAATCAAATTTATTGTTAAATCTATTGTCTGAAGAAATTGAATTTAACAATAATTTTATTCAATTTGCAAAAATTTATTTAAAAGGAAGTCATAAAATTACTACACATTCAATTCAAAGACAACTTTCATTCATTATATGTTCAGCATATGGAGAAAGTGAATATCAATCTAATTTAATATCAAATGAAATGAAAAATTACATTAGTAGTATGATTAGAAAGAATAATATTCTAACTACATATGATAAAAATCATTTTTTCTCAGAAATAATTGAGGAGTTTTTTCAAAATAAAAAATATACAAATGATTTCTTATCTTTAGAAAACAAAATGTTTAAAGAGGTTTTTTCATATATTAATTATTCCCTTAAAGAATAATCGATATATGAACTTTTTTAAGGTGTTTCCTTTGTGTATTTGGCAACAACCTTATTAAAATCAGAATTATGAAATGTATGTAATGTTTTAACAATAAGACCTCTTCTAGGACCGCCAAAAAAACTTTCTTTGTCAATTTCTTTATCAAGAAATTTTTGTAAATCACCAATTAAATCAAAACTACCACGATAAATAATAGGGATAAGAGGTATTGAGATTTCATTTGAAATATATTCAAGTTCTTTGTATGATAGATAATAGCCACAACGATTATCTATTATATTACTAATATGAAATACAGATTCTTTATTATATTTAATATATTTGCCATGAATTTCAAGATCCTTTAATGCCGGATATATGTGTGATTCTGAATTAATCTTACTGGTCGCTAAAAAAGATTTCTGATCAATTTGATTTGACAAAACAATACAATTATCTAATTTTTCAGTAATAACTATATTTTTTAAAAAATTATTTTTTTCAAATTCTTCACTTATAATGTTATTTTTTTGATTTATTATTGGAGAGAAGGAAAAACTCAAGATCTTATTATAATCATACATAATATAAATACCTCTTTTTAGAGAAAATCTTACCCTAATTTATCTTAACTTTATATTAAAGTTAATTTTACTTAAAGGTTTTTTTATGTATAATAAAATAAAAAAGAAGGTTGTGATTATGACTGATAGTAGATTTGTTGAATTTGGTTTCTTAAAAAGCTCTTTAAGATTTGATAAAAATAAAGTAAAATACACTTATGTTTTTGGGAAAATAGTGCGAGCCACTATTTTTGCTAAGATTTATAAAAAAGAAGGTATTGTTTATTTAGTTAGAACAGAGCATGGAAATCTTAGACATGTAAATAAAAGAAAGATCTTTAACTCGAGAGAGGAAGCCGAAAAATTCTTAAGAGATAGATAATACTTAGTTTAAATAAATTTTATCTACTCAATAGATATATTATGTGCTATTCCTTATTCATATGGGTTATAGCATAGCCATATAACAAATCAAATAAGGATTCGACAGATATATAGTTTTTTCTAAAAAATGTAGCATTTTTTTCGATAATTCTTTTCACTAGATTTGATATGAATTCAATTTCATGACCCACATTTGAATCAACATATCTTTCTATGCAAACCTTTATATTATGTGGATAATTTAACTTCTCTAATTCCGTCCAAGTTATATTGTATCCATTATCAATAACGAGAGATAATAAAATAATTTCACTTTTTCTTGCTCTTGTAAGTGATCCGTAATTATAGTCTTTTACTGAAAATAAATATTTTCTCATTAAGTCAAATAAAAAATCTTCATAAGCTAAATTATGGTTGTAATAATATTTTTTTTGAATTTCTCTTAACTTCCCTATATTTAAATATGTTTTAAATCTTTTTTTCATAAAATTGAATTTTTTTGTCGTATATATATTAGTAAAAGATTGATATGATTTATTATCTGATTTATATGATCCAATAAAGAACATGAACCCCTCATTATCATTATCTATAAGAATAGACCACATTCCATATATTTCTGAATATCCATATGTGTATTCAGCATTTAATTCTGGAATTTTTCTTACGGGTGTACTTATTTTTATTTTTTTTAATGAGTTTTCTTTGAATTTTTTATTTTTATTAAAATATTTATTAAAAATATACTCTAAACTATTTTCAAATAATTCTATTTCTGTTAACATTATAATTTCCTTTACTTAATGATTTGTTTGAAATTTGATTATATCTTTAAAATACTTAAATAAAAATAAAAAATTTGTTGAAGTTTTATTTGTTGAAGTTTTATTTGTTGAAGTTTTATTACAGCTGAGATTACGCTGTAATAGTGAAAGACTTTCGTTCAGATTACTCAAATAGGGCTTATTCCATTCGATTGCTGACTTATCCACTAAACCTCTTGAAAAGACGATTTAGTATCTTTCATGATCGCTCATATTTTAATAGCTAGCTTTTGCTATGTCATATTTATCTACTCTACACTTCACCTACCGTCTGTCTTGCGGACAATAAAGAGTCGCTAAACTCACCGTGCGGATCCATATAAACTTCTATCGGTCTTGCGAACCTTTAAAAGCCAGTAATTCCCAGAAGGGTTACGGATTAGATCACTTTCAATAAATACCGGGGCAGGCTTTGCATTTTTATTTTTTAATTTTACCTTTCCTTTAAAATTATAAATTGAATTATACTGACAGAGACAGGCTGCCCCGAAGTTCCATAGAATTTTGTTCTACAGAATGCTTCCCGCCTCAATGTTTTTCACAAACCAGTTACTAAACGTTATATTAACTACTAGGTTATCACACCTCAGTAAATAATACAATAGTCTTCGCTCTCATGTGGTTAGCACTCGAACTAATAAGACTCTCTTAAAAATATATAGGTTAATTTATTGGATAATACCAATCCCCCTATCCCTAGAGGGAAAATCTTCTACTGCATTTGACCCGAAGGTACATTTGACTCGAAGAATAGCCGGAGTAGGCTTTAGCATTTAAACTTTTCCTATACCTTTCCACATTCTTTAACATGAAAAGTCTTTGTGTCTCCAATACAAAGATATTTAAGATTGCTTGAATTGACCATTTTCATGGCGGTAAAGTTGTCAAAATCCTTACCTTTATCGGCGTTACCACCGACTATCTACGGTCAAGCCCGCTTGATTTCTCAATTTAAGCTAGTTCGGTTTCAAACCTCTCTTGCTTTGTGAAGAGTATTATAATAGAAGTTTTCTTAAAGTTAGCTTAAATTAAAAGGAATTTTGAAATTCTTTTTATAAACTATCTATATACTACTCAAAAGCATTCTTAATTAAAAGCTGGCTTATATTCCTCTATCCAATCTGGATCACCTGTATCATATTTTGTATAATCAGTTACATTTTCAACATTCCAATTACTTAAATTTTGATCATAATATTTTGCATAATAAAGTAAATATCCCATATTTGTTACATTTTCAACATTCCATTTATCAAGAGGTTGGTTAAATGAAGAAGCAACTGTGAATAGACCCTTCATATTTGTAACATTACTTGTATCCCAATCGTTAATTGGTTGATTGAAATCATATGCATGATAAAACATATATCCCATATCCGTTACACCAGATAAATTCCATTTACTTATATCTTGATTAAATTTATAAGCACAATAAAAGATATAATTTATTTTTGTGACTTTATCTGTATTCCAGTGACCTATTGGTTGGTTGAATTCTTCTGCATAATAAAACATATATGACATATCTGTTACATTTGAAGTATCCCATGTACTAATATCTAAATTAAATTCGTCGTCACTTCTAAAGAGATCATGCATATCTGTAACATGCGACGTACATAATGTATCAGCTCGATCAAGATTGTCTTTTATTGTATCATTATCCACAACGAGATACGTTTTACCGTCTTTAGAAAACTCTGAACCAACCTCTCTGTCAGAACAACTAACCATACTAAATGTTGATTTATACTCTGCAAAATCATTTGTTATATTTAAATCTTTAACAATTTCACCTGGTTTAGCATTCTTTAAAGCTTTGTTTATATTGCTAAAATTAGGTGCATATTCACTGTTGAAAGCCACAACTTTCATACCTACACCGTCTTTCAAAGCTTTGCAATCTTCCACATATCCACCATTACTTACAGATAAAGCTGTTTTTAACATTGGTAAAAACTTGAATTCTTGACTTCCAATAATATACTCTGCATGTAAATTCAGATTAATTAAAATTGATAATAGAAAAATTATTGTTGTTTTTTTAAACCTCATATTTTACTCCTCCTTTTTTTATAACTTAATTATATTCTAATTTTAACATTATCAAACAATTTGGAGTTTACTTTTTGAAAAACTAACTTATAATCACAATTTATTATTAATAACAGTGATAACTTAATATTTTTTACTTGATCTTTTTGTAACTATAGAGGCAAGGATCGTCTTTTGATTTTGTATCAATTGTTTTGCAATTATGAGAAATATATCTTGCATTATGCAATAAAAATAGATCTTACAATAAATTATTAATAAAGTTCATTATAATTTATTGCAAGATTTCTATATTTAAAAATTCCTCTTTTCTCTTTAAAAATTCTTTATATTCTTTTTTTAATATTTCTTTAAATAAATTATATAATTCTTTTTTTGATAAAGCAGAATGTTTTATTCCTTTGTTTTTCAATCTAACTCTTAATTCAACTAAAGCAAGCGAATATATATTTTCTTCTTTTTTTAAATTTAAACCAAATTTTTCTTTTAAAAATTTACTGAATTGTTTTTCTCTTTGTTTTTTTATCTTTGTATAATATTTGGTCTTTTCTGCATATTTCTTATTTTCAATATAACCTGAAATAAACATTAAAGGAAAAAAGAATCCTATTCCAGTTAATAAAATTAATGCAAATGTTTTGAATTCAAAACCAAGACAAAAAACAAGATTAAGTAAAAATAAAATTACTAAACTTAAAGAAATTTTCATGTATTTATCATATTTGTCATTAATTTTTCTTACATTAACAATATCTTTTTTAGAATCAATAGAATCAAATGGTTCTTTATCTAAAGCTAATTTAAATAACTTATAATTGCTAATTTTACTTTTCATTGTTTACTCCTAATATTAGATATTTTAAGCCTATTAAAATTGTTGACATGAAAATCCTTTTTATTTTTGTGTGTAAATGTATACAATAAAAATTCTTTAAATATGTTTAAATAATCAATATTGTATTTAATTATTTACTTTTTTTCGCATTAAAATCAACAGATATACCATATTTAAGATCTGTCACAATTACAGCGGAATATTTTTTACCAGAACCTTTTGCTATTAATGTTACTTCTGCTGTTCCATTTTTTAACAACTTTATTACTTCAGATTTCAATAAATTTCTTTTTCCAAATCTTTCAAGAGCACTCTTAAAAATCGTATAATCACAACCTTCATTAATAAACTTATCACCTTCTTTTTTGTATTTTGCATTAGAACAAAGATAAACTTTTTTCTTTTCTATAATATCTCCTCCACATTTTGGACATTTTCCTAATGATTCAGTAGAGTTATCTTTATTTAAAACAGAGCCTTTTATCGGCCCATTCTCTTTTGCTATTTTTTTTATTAATTCTACATTTTCTTTTAACAACAATCTATATTCAGAAATCAATGAATTATAAGAAATATCTCCCTTTGAAATATTTTTTAATTTTTCAGTTAAGATAGCTCTTTTTATAGGAGAAACAAGTTCAATTGGCATGTGTTTAATATATTCTTTCGCTTTTTTTGTAGATCTTATTTTTGAAGATTGCTCAATTAACCATGGCTCCCCTCCATTTTTATCAATATTCATAACGTCGTCTATAATTTTAGACCTTGTTGCTGGCGTCCCTATGCCTGATTCCTTTAAATATTTCTTTATTTTTTCATTATCAGGAAATAAATTTGCAACCTTTTCCATGGCCATTAAAAGTGTTGCCATTGTAAACGGTGGTTTTGGCTTTGTTTCACTTCTTGACTCAGATAATGATTTTAATTTTATTTTGACTCCCTTGTTTAAATTAATTGGTATTGACTGTTTAAGATCACTATAATCTATATTTTTTTCATAAATCTCTTTCCAGCCTGCAGTTAATGGTATATTCTCAGAAAAAACAACCTGATATTTTTCGTCAATAGTCTCTGTTTCACCTGAAATAGATCTATACGAGTAATCTTCCATAAAATTTGACACATATCTTTTTGCAACAAGAGAAAACATTTCTTTATTTAGATTGTTTAAGGAGTTAAACCATTTTTTATAATCTCCAGATAATGTTGGTATTATTGCACCATGTGCTACAACTTCCTTATCATTAAATGTTGAGCTTCTTTTAGGTATTTTTTTATCTAAAATATTATCTATAATATTCATATCTATAATATTTGCTTCTTTTAATTTTCTTAAAATATCACCCACGTCTTCATATTCAGATTCTTTTAAATATGGAACTTCTGTTCTTGGATATGACTGAATAGATACCGGGTGATCATAGTTTTTTTGAGCTAATTCTAAGGTAGTAGAAGGTTTGACCTTAAATTTATTACTCATATCAGCCTGAATTCCACCTAAATCATAAAGTTTTGGTGGACCACTTTTCTTTATTTTATTTGAAAAATAATCAACCATTAAATCTTTGTTTTCTAATGCTAAAATAGCTTTTTTTGCTTGATCTTCAGTTTCAAATTTATTATCCCATGTTGTTTTTTTATTTCCTTTTTTATCTTCTGTCTCAACCTTATGTCTTATTGATACAGGAAATTCTTTTCCCTCAAAAACAGCTATACCAGAGGCAGTCCAAAAATAACTAACTTTATGATTTTCAAAAGAAATATCTCTTTCAACAACGATATATGTCAAAGGAGCTTTAACACCACCATAATTTAATTTTGTTTCATAATTGTTACCTAAATATACAGAAAGTGCTCTAGAAAGATACATACCTTCCATAAAATCGATCCAAGCTCTTGCTCTTGCTGATTCAGCCATTGTCTTGTATGGTATATTAGTTGGATTATCAATATATCGCTTTAATTCTTTTGGGTGTGTCGAACCCATTTCAAGCATAAATTTTACTCTATCAGCTACACCAGCCTTCTCAATAACATTCATTGCTATAGCAGCTCCTTCTTCGTCAAAGTCAGTAGCAATAACAATTTCTTCAGCTTCTTTCAAATGCTTTATAGCTATATCTAATTTTCCAAAAACATTTGGGTTTGGTCTTAATCTTAATCTATTTGGAAATCTATCTATTGATTCTTCTGAAAATCTATCAAATTCTTCTGCATATTTTCTTACGTCTTCATTAATCAATAAATGTCCTTGCAATGGAACAATAGCAATTCTACGTTCTTTATTATAAGCAACTTTACCCGTCTTTACAGCTTTTTCGACAATAGACAAGGCGTCAACTTGAGAATCCTTCTCTGTCAAATAAACTCTTTTATATTTATATTCCATAAAATAAACCGCCTTTTTTATATAGTTTATATAGATTATATCTAATTATAATATATATAATCTATATATTTAAGTAATTTTTACATATAACAGAGTATATCTTATATAGTTAAGATAAATTTAAAATAGAAAGGATCTAAAATGGGTTATGCAAAATCTATAATAACAAAAACCACTAATAGATTGAAAAAAAGAGGTTTTGAATACACCAGAAATCATGGGTATAAACATTCGATAGCATTTGTTAAAAAAAATAATAAATATATCTACATTTCCATGAATGACGACTCAAATGAAATGTTGATAAGAACGGCTGAAAATGAATCTGATTTTTCTGGTGGAACAAACAGATTTGTAAAAATAGAAAGTAATTTCGAGAGTATAATTAAGACTATCGAAAACATGTGTGAAAACAAATAAAAAACAAATGAAAAAGGAATAAAAATGAGAAAAATGAGAAAAGAAAGAATTTACATATCAAGAACAACTTCAATAAATAAAATAAGAAGTATTTTTTTTAACATGGGATTGTTTATTGAAAATGAGAATAAGATTAAAAAAATAATGGATTTGGTCCTTAATGAGAGTGATCTTAGTTGTTATGATACAATTGAGAATTACCTTAAATACATTTTACCAAAAGTAAACAAAAATTGGTCTGTTAATGATAGCTTTTGGATAGATATTGAACCAAGAATTTCTAAACACCAGAAAATGATCAAGAAAGCCTTCGCAAGAGTTATTCTGATTGATATTTTAGAAACAAATATATTTAAATCTAAAACAGCTTTAGCCATATCTCTCAGAGTGAACAGTATTTTTAGTAGAGAATTTTCTATAAATCCATTTACTGCTGAAGGCTTTATAACTCCGACATACTCGAAAGATATTTTAAACAGCAAATTAATTGGATATGAATTGTTAATCAAAGATTTCCTCAATGAAGAGGATAAAAAAGAAATTTTATCTAAATTTGAAGAAATATTACAATTAATGATATCAGAAAATGAAATTGTTGATTGTAAAAAAGAAGTTCAAGAATATAAAAAATATATTCTTGAAAAATATTAAAACAAGCATACTCCACTAAATATTGTGGAGTATAAACACTTTTAGTTATTGAGCATTAGAAGATAAATTAATGAAAAATAAAGTTTATACATTGTACAATTCAATCAAAAAAGGAATAAATTATGAATATATTTTTAGATTTAGAAGATACAATTATCGAATCATGGGATAATCCGATCTTTTTAGAGGAGAAGATATCATTTATTAAAAAACAGATTAGAACTTTGTTATTAGACAATATTGAATTAAGCGGTGATATTAATTTTATTCTCTTTTCTATGGCAGTTGACAATGAAAGATCAAAAAAGATTTTTGAAGAAAGACTAAAAAATAAGATTGAAGATATTTTTAAAATTGAATTTAAAGAGATTTTTGTTTTTTCAAGAAAGAATATAAATGTTTTATTAAATGAATGTTTAAGTGTTCAATTCTTAGATACAGATTTTTTGCCAGATATCTTTCTAAGAAATGAAAAAGAGGAGTTATTCGAATTGATATGTATGAGTCGTTTTAAAGGTTCCTTTAATGTATTGTTTGACGATACTGTTAGTACATTTAAAAAAGAGATATTCGAAAAAGATTTATTTTCAAAAAAGTCAACAAAGATTATTTCAATAAGAGTCTAATTTAAATTAATAAATTAACTCTAAAAGAGTTATCATAGATAATATATTTTCATTATCTATGATATATAAAGATTAAACTTTTATTTTATAACATTCAAGAAGAATGTCAGCTACTATTAATCTTTGCGTTCTTGTTAATTCTCTGTTTTTTTCCAGGTAAATTATACTTTCAATAGTATCATTTACATATTGTTCTCGGGGATTATCAAGAATATTGACCAGACGATCAATTAATTTTAAAACTAAGCCATAAGAAGAAAGTTCTAATAATCTTTTTTTAATATAAGCTTTCTTACCTATAAGCTTAATTTTTTCTTTGTCAGAAGTTAATTCTGAAACAAGATCTCCAACCATTTTTCCGAAATTTTCATAAATTTCTTCAATAGTTGTATTTGTGTCTTCAACAACGTCATGAAGTAATAAAGCTATGATTAGCTTATCCAAATTTTTGGATTTTTTGTATTTTGGAAGAAGATAGCTTGCATAAATTGGGTGTGTAACATAATCTGCACCAGAACTTCTTCTATATTGACCTTCATGTTTTTTAATTGCAAAATTAATTGCTTTTAATATTAACATTTTATATTCCTAATTATCAAGAAATTTAATAATTTCTTTTTCTTTAAAACCTTGAATCGGTAAAACTGAGAAATCAAATGACGAAAAATCTTTAATATCATGTTTTTTAAGATATTTATGATTTAATTTCATGAGTTTTGCACGTATTTCTCCTAAAAATTTTCTACCAATATCAGAGGGTATATCTTCAAGAGAAGAAATTTCTGAATTTTTAATCATTTTATCGATCTTCTTCATAATTCTCTCTCTTCTTGTTGATAAATTTTCTGTTAATTCAAGAAATTCTTTCAGAGAAATTTCATTAAGACCCTCTTTTAATCCTGCTTTCATAAGTTTTTTTGCAGAATCATTACTTGGACCATAAACTCTATTGAAGAATTTTTTCAACTTTTTTGGAGAACCTTTTGTTATTCTTACAAATAACTTTTTTTTGTTTTTGCCAATAAAGACAAAAATCTTTTTTTCATTTAGTGTTAAAATTGCTTCTCTTAACATATTCTACTCCTCTTCCATTGTAAATTCATTTTTAATTTCAGTTCTAACGGGATCCATTCCTAATAAATCCCATTCTTCATTATCCAGTTTCTCTGCTAAATTATTAGCCTCCTCTTCTGTTTCAGCTTCCACTTCAGCTATAAATGTGTGAATAACTTCTTTAAATACTTTGAATCTTTTCATTTTCTTATCCTTTTATTTTAATATAGACAAATAGTCTATTTCTCTATTTATTTTATCAAAAGAGTTTTGCATATCTGCTGATATTTCTTTTGAGTTGTTGATTTTTAAATTCAATAATCTATCTGAAATTGATTTAATAGCCTTGGAAACAGCATTTCTTTTTTTTATGAACAGCAGTGAATCCTTAAAGTTATCTTTAATGACTCCACGCTTTGAAAAGAATGTTTTTAATCCATTGATATAATCAGTATCACTCCACTCTACATAGTAAGAATTGTTTTTCCTGAAGATCTCACCTTTATTATAAGTTTCATTCTCAAGAAAATAAATCTCATAATTTTCATATAAATCCTCTAAAGACAGAAACTGAATTTCAGGCTTAGCTTCTTCTACATTCCTTCTAGTCGGAACATAAACCTTGATTGACATATTAATCCTTTTTTCTTTTTCAAGAATTTTTAAAATTTCATTCTAAATAGAATGATTGTCATGTAATATAATGAATCTTTTATAATTAATATGTTTTTAAGTTTTATTTAAAGGAAGTTATTGTATGATTGTTTTAATTAAAAAATAAAACTGAGGTAAAAAAATGAGTTTCAATATAAAAAAGAAAGATATTATAAAATATTCAATCTTTATAATTGTATCTTTAGTAAGTGCATATATAATAACTCATAATATAATTTGAGAATATTATCAAAGAAGCAATAACATTCTCATAAAACTATTTTTTTATATATTTTTTGCCGTTCAAATCAATATTCATTAAATATGTGTGAAAACTATTACCTTTAAATAGTTTAGAGTTTTTTATATTTCTATATTCTATATTAAATACAGGTTTATCACTATTTAGCCAATCATTATATAAATTACACTCATTATATTCATTACACTGCTCATTAACAGCAAAGTCATAATAAGCTGACAAATCCTCTATTAATGACAAACTATTCTTTAAAGACACCTTAAAATCTAATTCATGAGCATATTCAGCCAAAGATATATTATAATTAATTTGATCTTCTTTTGTTAGGTTAAATCCACTATCATTTGTATACTCGTCTATATTATCAAAATCGACGCCGTCACATTTTTTATTTTTAGCTACATTCATTCTTTTTTTCATTATAGAAAGAATACTTTGATCCCTTATATCAATCCATTTTTCACCTTCCCAACCGTTCATATCTTTCCCCTTTACATTATCAGAAAAAGAATCTGCGTCAGAACGCCAATCTTCATAGGATCCAGCATTAATATAGCAAATAACAAATTTACCATTATTATGCAGCTCATTAATTGTTTTAATGTCTGTATCTTCCATATCCACAGTTATATATTTGAAACTGTATTTTTTCCAATTTAACTTTGATACGTCAGCACCTATTGCATAAAACATATCGCTACTATTTTCGGAATCTTCTTTAATTTGTTTAGCAATATTATTTTTTAATAGTTCTTTATTTTTTAAAAGCTCTTCTTTTAGATTAAGATAACAACTCCTGACTTCTTTTTTGGTTTTTGAATTTTCTACACAATCTATTGTTTTTTCATATGAATCAATGTTGTTGTCGTAACTATCTGCCTTCAATTCTTCTTGAGCTATTCTATAAAACATTTTCTTTTGTTTTCTCATATCTTTTTTTATTTTATGATTTAGCTCTGCTGTTTTTTTTAAAATATAAGAATCTAATTTTTCCTGCTTTGTTTGTGCTTGCACACTGGATATAGATATCGCTGATATCAAAGATCCAAGTAAAATCTTTTTATACATAAATAATACCTCCTTATTTATTGAATGACTATATTTTAACTACAAATTATAGTTTTTTGAAAAATATTCAAATAACAACTTCTAATTTATATGAATCCAACATTTATTTAAGTTTTTTGCTATTATTTTATAAACATTTTTATTTAGGAGAAGATTTTTCATGAAAAAAATATTCTTATTTACAATATATTTAATTACAATAATTACATTTTTATATTTATTTCTGTCTTTTACAGAATATATTATACATATTATACACCCTGAAGTAAATCCATTCTCTATACTTAAGTGGGATATATTAACTAAAATTATATTTAATATATTCGCTTTCTTTGCCATATTTGTAAGTATCATTTTAACAAATGAAAAGTTTAGTAAAAATCAGAGAATTTGTGAATGTCCAAATTGTAAGAAGCGTTTCCTACTTGATTTAGAAAGAGATTTGTAATTTTTTTTGCTGGAGAATAGTTAAATAAAATTTAAGAGAATATTCTAGTGAAAACTAGAATATCTCATTTTTTAAGATAGACATTTTTTATATTTAAAATCATAAAAAAGTATCTCTCCTTTTTCCTCTATCTTTAGATTGTGTATTTTTTTTGAATTAAACAATCTAATCTCTTTTTCGTCTTCACCGTATACATTACAAATATGTAACAGAAAGGTCTTGAACCAATTAACAGATCTGCGATCAACTTCAGCATGAAAAATATATTCTAACCCAGAATTCATATGCGGACTATTGTATGGTATTGCATATTCATAATCATTTGTCCAATATATTCCTGTTTTTATCTTCTTACTATTTTTAGCTATATCAATAAAATTAAAATCAACCTCTATTGATCTATATAACTTTAATTTATTTGAATTAGAAAAATCATACAATGAATTAAACTCTTCTAATTTAAGATATATGTCTTCATGAGCCCAATTTAAAAATGCAGTTGTTCTCATTATCTTTCGTAGATTCTTACATGAATATTCATTATGTTCTACATAATCTTGATACAATTCAATTTTAACTGATTCAGGTATAACCTCTCCTAATTCAGATATATACCTATCTATTAAGATTCTCGCTGACTCTAGACACTCATAATCTTTATGCATATCCTTAATGATCCTTTTTATAACTGAATTTTCATTCATAACTAATCCTTTTTAAAAATTTTCATTAAATTAAAATGAAATATAAGCTGTAATATATTCAAAATTGTATATAAAATTAAGTTAGTATGATATGTATGTGTTTAAATTAAAATGTAATAAGTTGTAATAAATCTGATAAAGAGTAAAAGAAAAGCAAAACTATATTATTTAGAGAATCAAAGGTTTGTTCTTTTTGTGGATAAAACAAAAGATCTTCTTAAACTTAAAGTTTATGAGTATTTTATTGTTTTTAATAATGAAAGAATAAAAAGGAAAATTGATAATAAAGGTATAAATATACCCTTATTATTCTACTTCTGCGTCAATAATATCTTCGTCTGAAGAATCTTGAGATTTAGTAGAATTATTTTCTTTCGGATCAATAGATTTTAATTTATTAATCATAGATTCTAAATCAGAATAAGAAACATTATCTGATTTTACTAAAGATTCAGCCTCTTCTTTAAGATTTGGATCAATAGAATCTTTTAAAGAATAAAGAATAGAATCCAATTCATTTTTCTTCTCAATGATTTTGACCTTTTCAGCTTTTTCTTGATTAGCCTTTTCAGCTTCTGTAATCATTTTATTTATCTCCTCTTCAGATAGTCCTGACGATCCTGAAATAGTAATATTCTGCTCTTTTCCAGTAGCTTTATCTATAGCAGAAACCGTTAATATACCATTGGCGTCAATATCAAATTTAACTTCAATTTGAGGTACCCCCCTTGGAGCAGGAGAAATTCCTTCTAAATTAAACCGTCCTAATGATTTGTTATCTGAAGCTAACTTCGCTTCACCTTGAACAGCATGAATTGTTACAGCTGGCTGGTTATCTTCAGCTGTTGAAAAAATTTCCGATTTACTTACCGGAATAGTTGTTCCTTTTTCTATTATAGGTTGTGTTATACCACCCATAACTTCAAGTCCCAGTGTTAATGGAGTTACGTCAAGCAACAGAACGTCATTTACGTCTCCAGACAAAACACCACCTTGAATAGCTGCCCCAATAGCAACAACTTCGTCAGGATTTACACTTTTATTTAAATCTTTATTAAAAGCTTTCTTAATTTTTTCTTGAACCAAAGGTATTCTTGTTGATCCACCTACAAGAATAATTTCATTGATTTCAGAAGCACTTAATCCAGAGTCATTTAATGCTTTTTTTGCAATATTAAGTGTCTTATCAACAATATCTTCAATTAAAGAGTTGAACTTTTCTCTTGTTAGTTTTGTCACTAAATGTTGAGGCCCAGATTCACTCATAGTTATAAATGGTAAATTTATATCTGTTTCTAATGTTGAACTTAATTCTTTTTTTGCTTGCTCAGCAGAATCTTTCAATCTTTGTAATGCCATACTGTCATTTTTTAAATTTATACCTGTATTTGATTCAAATTCTTTAGATAAATATTCAATTAATGCATTGTCAATATCGTCTCCACCTAAAAATGCGTCTCCAGCTGTTGACATAACCTCAACAACACCGTCACCTGTTTCTAATATAGAGACGTCATGCGTTCCACCACCAAAATCAAAAATAAGTAATTTTTCATTATCTTTATTTTCAAATCCATAAGCCAATGCTGCTGCAGTTGGTTCATTAATTATTCTTTTTACATTTAGACCAGCAATAATTCCTGCTTCTTTTGTAGCTTTTCTTTGAGCGTCATTAAAATATGCAGGAACGGTAATGACGGCGTCTAATATCTTTTCTCCCAAATATTCCTCTGCGTCTTCTTTTAATTTTGATAGTATTTTTGCTGATATTTCTTGTGGTGTGTATGTTTTACCGTCTATTTTAACAGCACATGATCCGTTTTTATTAACAATTTCATACGGCAATCTTTCTTTTGCCTCTTTTGCTTTATCTTCATTACACATTAAGCCCATAATTCTTTTTATTGAATATATTGTTTTCTCTGTGTTTGTTATAGCCTGTCTTTTAGCCGGATCTCCAATAAGGATATCTCCGTTTTTTGCAAAAGCAACAACAGAAGGTGTTGTATTTTTACCCTCTTTATTTGCAATTATTTTTGTGTCACCTTTCTCATAAATACTCATTGCTGAATTTGTTGTCCCTAAATCTATGCCTAATATTTTACTCATAATTATCACCTCTTTTTATTTTTATTATACAAAAAAATAGAAATGATATTTGTTACTTAAGTTGCATTTTTTGAACTTTTTGAACTTTTTGAACTTTTTGAACTTTTTGAACTTTTTGAACTTTTTGAACTTTTTGAACTTTTTGAACTTTTTGAACTTTACTTATAAATTATAAGTAACTTAATCATAATATATAAATATTAACCACCTTTTTTATCTCGTAATGTCCTTTCTTTGCCTTAAAGTTTAAAGTCATAACAACAAATCCATTAATGCAGAGACTCAGGAGGGAGGAGAGAGCGGACATTACTACCCTAACTGAAGAAAGTGATTTTAACACTCAATTCAGCTAGGGTAGTAATGAAATGCGTCGAAACGAGTCGGTCGCTCGGTCGCTTATTTGTATATAATACAAACCATTCCAGAGAGTTGTCTTGTCCATTCTCTGGCACAATTTAACAAGGTGGTGCCCCTTACCTCGTCCTATACAATATATAGGATTGTGACTACTTAAATAAAAAAGTACAGCACTCCTAGTTGTCTAGGTTATTTAAACTTCCTGTATTTTTATTTTATGCACGGGTATCTCTAAGGTGAATCGTACCACTTATCAGCCTCACACCTTACAAGAGATTAGTCTTTACTCGATAATCGTTCGAGTATGGCCTATCTTATTATTTTCATTGTAGATTATCTACAACTTGCTAAGATATTATTTTTATGAGCTTTAAATCTCGCAGTTTCTTAACTATACCGCATTTTCTTTTAGTTCTGTTGACATTAATAAGGTTTTTTACATATTTTGGATTATTTAGAAAGAAATGAGAGGCTCGACCAAAAAAATCTCAATACTAAATATATGTATTTATGCACTTAAACAAGCCCACTCAATGAGCGGGTGTTCGTTTAGTAACGAGAGCCTTTTGGTCGGGCTCGTTTAAATACATGAAAATGTATACACTATTATTTAAAAAAAAGCAAGTTTTTTTGTATATTTTTTAAATTTTATAAAAAATTAACAATTTTAATTCTTTGAACAATAAATAATTGTTTATTAAAAAATGTTCAGCTGTATTTAACTATATTTTAGTATAATTATTAAAATAAAATAAGGAGCATTAAAATGAATAAAATTTTAAGTCAAGTTAAAAAAGATAATCTTAAGGCCAGAAAAGAAAAAAATAGAGAATTATCTAAAATACTAACAACATTAGTTAGTGAAATAGAAATAATCGGAAAAAATAATGGTAATAGAGAAACAAATGAAGTCGAAACTATTCGAGTTATTGAAAAATTTAAAAAGAATGCTGAGCAAACATGTACTTTTATTTCTAAATCTAATGCTAGTTCAAAAGAACTTGAACCATATATCGAAGAGATTTCTATTTATGAATCATATCTTCCAAAACAAATGTCGCAAGAAGAATTGTCTTCAATTATCAAAGATATTGTCAGTAATGATTCAAATACAAATATTGGTAAGATTATGGGGATTTTAAAAAATAAATATAATGGAATGTATGACGGGAAAATGGCTTCAAAAATTATAAAAGAATCAATATAAAATTTATTTTGTTATGGTGGAATGTGAGAGATTTGAACTCTTAACCTTCTGCTTGCAAAACAGACGCTCTACCAACTGAGCTATATTATGTTGGAGCTCAATGTCAGAATCGAACTGACTGCCTCCGCATTACAAGTACGGTGCCTCACCTAATCGGCCTATTGAGCATTTTATGGAACCCCATGCTGGAATTGAACCAGATACCTTTTCCTCCTATCTTTTAATGGAGTCGATTAGAAGTCGAATGACAGGGACATAGGGCAAATTATGGTGGAATGTGAGAGATTTGAACTCTCGACCTTCTGCTTGCAAAACAGACGCTCTCCCAACTGAGCTAACACCCCATTTTATTTTATATGGTCATAATAGCAAGAATCGAACTTGCGACACCTAGTTTTTCAGACTAGTGCTCTACCAACTGAGCTATATTATGTTGGAGCTCAATGTCAGAATCGAATGCTGGAATTGAACCAGATACCTTTTCCTCCTATCTTTTAATGGAGTCGATTAGAAGTCGAATGACAAGGATATAGGGCAAATTATGGTGGAATGTGAGAGATTTGAACTCTCGACCTTCTGCTTGCAAAACAGACGCTCTCCCAACTGAGCTAACACCCCATTTTATATAGCCATAACATTATGTTGGAGCTCAATGTCAGAATCGAACTGACTGCCTCCGCATTACAAGTACGGTGCCTCACCTAATCGGCCTATTGAGCATTTTAAAATATTATTTTTTGATATTAAACGAAAAAAGGCCCGAACAAAGATTTCTCTCTGCCGGGCCTTTAAAACTTTTTGAGTTAAAAAAAACGTTTAACCGTCTGTCTCAAACTCTTTTTTAAGGGCACAGCAATATCTACCAGTTCTGGCAAATCTTTTCGTAAAATCAAATCTTGTTGTAAAGTTATTAATTTTCATTACTGTCTCCTCTTTAGTTTTAAATATATATCACATAATAGAATTATCTGATATATTATGTAAGAATTATATCTTCTTTTATTTTAAATGTCAAGTAAATTTCTAAATTTCTTTAAATTCATATATATTATCTAACATACCACATGAAATGTCGTCTTGTTTTAATTTTGAATAAGATCCAATATACGTAGAATGTTTATTTAAAATAAATATGTTCTTTTGGATATGTGTATTAAAAAATAAATCAATATTCTTTTTTGTTAAATTAAAGATCCAATAATCTTGAGTATTATTCACTCTTATTACAAATATTGTTCCAATATTAAATTTTAAATAAAACTCAATAGATAATTTCTCTTTGAATAATTCAGCAATATCAAAACAATTAAATCTATTTGACAAAGAATTAAGTGTTTTTGTAAATTCAAGTCTATCTAAAGGAAATTTTCTTTTAGATAGATTCTTGGCAGATCTTTTTTTTCTATTATTACTTAAATTTGGGTAAACTTGAATATTATAAATTTTATTCGTATTTAGCTTAATCTTCTGAATCATTATCGGAATCACTATCTCCAGTATTAGATATATCTACATTATCTCTTGTTCCTATTTTAAACATAAGTTGTTTAATTCTTGGATATGTTGCTGATAAAAACAATATAATAGATAGTAAAAATTCTATTAAAAATATTAAAAACGTTGAATTAATTCCAACCTTAACAAGTCCAATAATAAATATCGAAAATATTGATACGAAAAAGAAAAAACCTTTAACACCAAGAGTTACAAAAACAAAATCAAACAAATAAACTGAGATACCTATTACAATCATAATTATAAGTGGATAAATAATTGTATGTGTAAAAAAGAATACTAAAGCAATTATAATTGAAATTAAAGCAGCCACACCAATTAAGAAAAATCCTTTTTCTATTATTGTTTTTCTTTTAAAATTAACTCCTTGTAAAACAATCATTGTTATACCAAAGACAATACCTATCGCAATATTGGCATATCTATCACTGTCTTTTTCAATATTTACAACTAAATGATAAATATCTCCTAAACCAAATGTATTATATATGCCAAAAACAGATATTAAAGAGAGTAGAAATATCCCTACAATTATTAATATATCCCTGTTTTTTGAACTGTTGTTTAATGTACTTTCCGTGTTTATATTTTTTTCTTTCATTTTATCTCCTAAAATTTAATTCTTCATTTTACTTTAATTTATCTTTATTTTTGCTTAATAACTTTTTATATGACAGGTTTTCGGTTAGATTTGAATAAATTCCATTTTGCTCTAATATTATGTCATTTATATTTTGTATTAACGAACTAAATAAAATTAATTTGTAAGGTTTTATCCTTTTCTTTTTAAAGTAGTTATTTTTACTATATATTTCAATTTCATTTGGTGAATAATTCAGTATCCAAAAATGAGATTGTTTTATTTTTCCATTAGATCCATTAGAATTTCCATTATTATTACATGAGGCATAACTTTCAATTAACATTGCAAATCCATTCTCTAATTCAAGATATGCGTTTATTTTTATTGATTTAGAAGTAATTATATCAGCCTCATAAAAACCAAATCTATCAACTATTTCTTTTATCTTTCCATTATCCAAAAACTCTTCTTTAAATTTTCTTATTAAATAAACTTCATTATTATGCTTTGTTATTTCTAATTTGCCTGACATTTTTTCAGAAAAAATATCCATTTTTTCTTTTAGTTTTTTTGATAGATTTGTATATATGAACTTATGGTAAAAGGAATCCCAAATTTTAAATATATAAGAAAATATATTTGATAGATATTGAAAAAAATTAGATATATATTTCCCAATATATGGTATTTTTTCTAATTTTGATATTAACCAACTTAATGCAAATATTTCAAATATTGGAGCTAACCAAGAAGTTTGTAAGAATGTTGTGACGTACAGTATTGCCTTGCCAGAGACAAGCCATACTATTTTAAAGAAACCTATAACTATTGTTTTTATTTCAGCAAAGAACATTATATGTTCAATTAAGCCAGCCGCTTGTATACCATATGTAAAAACAGAGATTGGTACAAGAAAATACATTAGTTTTTTAAATTTAGACCTAATATCAAGTGATAAATAATATTTAATATATTCTTTTGTTGGTTTTAATATTGGGAATATAATTGTTTCATTAAGCCATTTTGAAAATACATTGTCAATAATAAATCTTTTTATTGCCAACGCAAATGTTTTATATATTGTTAATGTTTTTAAATATGATATTAATTTTGCTTTCGAAGAAAATATGAATGTAGATATAAATAAATATGTTGTATTAAACAATGTAAGTAATTTACCTTTAACCAAAAGTAGAGAAGAAATTATAAATGCATAAAATACGTCATTATATATATAAAAATATGTGAAAATAGAGATTATTAGAACTCCAAAAAAAACTTTTCTATCAATCATTGTTTAATATCCTTGAATTAATTAATGAATTATAATTGATTTTCGCTTAAAATAGCCTTTAAAATGAGAGAAATTTTGTATATTTATAACTAAAAGTTTAAGACGAGGGAATAAACCCCTCATGTTTTTGATTTAAAAAACCCCTTTTTAAAAAGGGATTTCGTCTTCGTCAATCTCAATTTCTGGAGTTGCTTGACCTTGTGGTGCATATCCACCTTGCTGTGCTTGACCTTGTGGTGCATATCCACCTTGCTGTGCTTGACCTTGCGGTGCATATCCACCTTGCTGTGCTTGACCTTGCGGTGCTGCTTGACCTTGCGGTGCATATCCACCTTGCTGTGCTTGACCTTGCGGTGCATATCCACCTTGCTGTGCTGCTTGACCTTGCGGTGCTGCTTGACCTTGTGGTGCTGCTTGACCTTGTGGTGCTGCTTGACCTTGTGGTGCTGCTTGACCTTGTGGTGCATATCCACTTTCAGCAGGCTTAGAATCAAGCATTTGCATACTCTCTACAGTAACAGTATGTTTTGATCTTTTTTGTCCATTTTGATCAACCCACTGTTCAAAGTTCAATCTTCCTTCAACAAGGATTTTACTTCCTTTTCTAAGATATTGGTTTGCAATTTCAGCACTTCTTCCAAAAAAAGTAAGGTCTACAAAACACACCTCTTCTTTTTTCTCACCATTGCTAGTGAACTTACGACTTGTTGCAATTGCACCTTTTGCAATTCCTACTCCGCTTTGAGAATATCTAAGCTCGATATCTCTTGTTAAGTTACCTACTAAAATAATTTTATTAAACATATGTTTCTCCTTGCCCTGTGGGACTTTTTAATTTTTTAAATTAATTACTTATAAAGTAAGAAATTCTAATATGTATTATTAATCTTTTTTAAAAAAAGACTTAACCTTAACTCTTTTGTTAAAGAATTATAGCAATTTTCAAATTAAATATATCTTAAATAGCATTTAAAATTTTATTTATAATTTCTTCTATTTTTTCTTGAGGTGTAATTATTTCTATAATCTCCATTTTTTCATTTAACAAAATGTTATCCAAAGATAATAGTAGATTAGATATCTCATTTTCTTGAAATGAAAAAAGTAATTTATTTTCATTAAAAATTGAAATATTATTTTCAAAATGTTTTTTATTTGTTTCTTTCGTAATATCAAACTCAACAATAGACATTTTTTCTTTATCATAAAAATTCATATAAAAAGAATATAAAGCTTCTTTATTAAATCCGTCTTTATTATGAATTTCATAAACAGAGTTCTTGTTTTTTAAAAAAATATTACATTCTGTCTGCATATTTCTATTTACCTTATAATTATACGTGACATTGATATTATCTTTATCAAAAGAACTGGAATTTAATGAGAATAATGTTTCTCCCTTGGATCTATACGCTTCAATTAATGTATGAAGAGATATTAATAGATTTAAAATTGACATATTTCTTTGTGATTCTATTGACTCAAAGAATAAAAGAAGATTCGTTTGACCTATAATGTTTGATTGAATATCATTTGATAACAAAAGATAATTATAATAAGTGTTGAAAACCTTATTATTGAATATTCTTGTATCAATGATAAAATCTCCAGAAACATACGGTGCCGGAATTGATAATTGATCCTTTGTATATTGCCAATCAATAACAATATCTTTATATTCTATTTTATCTAATTTAAATGAAATAGTTGTCTGATTTTTTCCATTTTCAAAATCAAATTTTGTTATATTGAATCTATCTAAAAAGTTTTTTATTTTATTGTTTATATCTTTTTTTAAAAATCTATTAAAATCTTTTTTATTTTTCATGGAATTTAATGTGAATTCAATCTCTGTTTCATTTTCTATATCATTTTGAGGAGTTTTCAAAACACACTCAACACATATAGAGTTTTCTTTTTTACTTACACCCTGTATTTCTATACCACCAAGTATTGGAATATTCATTTTATAAACCACCTTTTATTTTTATTATACTTTTATTAATCTTAAATTAAGTTTAATATGATTTATATATAAACAAAATATATTTATGATAAACTATCTTTTAAATATAATAAATAAAAAAGAGAGGAATATAAATGTTTGCAAAATCGATTAAAAATGCATTTAAGAATACATTTAATTATCAAGGGTGTTCAACAAGATCTGAATATTGGTATTTTATTTTATTTTCAGTAATTATTTCTATAATAACTAATATTATAGATTATAAATGTGTAATGCATGGATTTTTTCCTGCAGTAGGACTTACATGGATTTTAATATATTCTATCGTTGTTTTATCTTTAACAACAAGAAGACTTCATGATATTAATAAAAGTGGGTGGACTCAATTATTTTTCTTAATACCAATAGCTGGATCATTAATCGTCTTATACTTTTTAGTTCAACCAACACAAAAAAGCAAATATTGTGACAATATAATTAAAGAAAACACTTTAAATAAATAACACACCGAAAGAATTATAAGTTTAAATTAATTCATATTTTGATATAATATTAAAATATGAAAAAGATAAATATAGAAAAATTTAAAAAAATGATAGGGATAAAAACAAATATTCATAAAGTATCATTCTTTCATAAGGAAGATATTGAAAAAATGAATGAAAAAAGAATTTTGTTTTTAGATCTTGAATTTTCAAAAAATAAATATATATATGAGATCGGTGGATTTATAATTGAAGAAAATAAAATTGTAGAATTAATATTTAAAGAATATTCTTTACCAAATCAAGAAGAGGTGTGGGATTTTCAAAAAAATAGTTTTGTTGTATCAAAATTAAATGAAGATAAACCTATATTTGACGAGAAAGAATGGTTTTTTAAGCTTTTAGACTCAGTTGATTATATTGTTGTTCATAATTATGTTGCTGAAGCTCAATGTATTTTTAAACTACTATATCCACTAGAAAAATATGATATCACCAAAATAAATTATTTTAATGATTTGAAAATTATTTGTACAAATTATTCATTTTCTAACAAATATTTCAAATCAAAAGGAATGACTGATTTTAAAAATTCAGAAATATCAAAATATTTTGGTTGGGAAATTATGGATACAGAAGATAAGTTGATTCTAAAAAACAAGGAAATTAAATTTTGTATTAAAAAGCCGAAATCAATGAAATCGGAATTACATAATTCATTTTATGATTCAGCAATAACATTAACGAACTTTATAAGTTTAACAAAACTTATTTAATCTTTAGAATAAGCTAAATTTAAAGAATGTTTATGTATCATATTATAAAAAATATAATGAGGTTTAGTAATTGGTATTAACTGAAGAACAAAAAGAAATAGTTTTTTCTAAAAAAAATAGTATTAGTGTTGTATCTGTTGCTGGTTCTGGTAAAACAACAACCTTAATAGAATATGCTAAAGAGAATTTCGAAAAATCGATTTTATGTATAATGTTTAGTAAAGATCTTAGAAAAATAACAAAACAAAAAATGCCAATTAATTGCGAAGTTCATACAATAAATTCATTGTCATTTAAGTATTCGAAATATAAAAATAATATTATTATCGAAAATATAGGTGTTATTGATATAATGAATATGTTAAATATTAATGATATCGATAAATCGTTTGATATATTGAATGATTATATATCTTTTACAAATAGTTTTGAGACTACTTGGACTGGATCAGGATATGAAATATATGAATTATTAAAAAGTGGTAAATATAAAATTGATCATTCATTTATATTGAAGGAATTTTCAATGTCTAAAGAAATATCTCTTTTAGATTATGACATAATAATGGTTGACGAAGCTCAAGATACAAACCCAGTTATGTTAGATATTATAAAAAAAATAAAACATAAAAAAGAAATCTTCGTTGAAGATCCAAAGCAGGCAATTTACGGGTTTAGACAAAATATATCTATTTTAGATAACATTAAAACTGAAGTTAAATTCACTTTGTCGAAATCATTTAGATTTGGCACAGAGATATCAAATTATGTAAATAATTTAAATGATATTATTTATGGCCCTGGACAAGCTGAAAAAATTTATGGTAATGAAAAAATAAATTCTATAATAACAGAAGATAGTTTGTTCGGATTATATTCCGCATATATAACAAGAACTAATGCTCATTTATTTGAAAAAGCAATTGAATATGCTTTATTGGGATTTAATATATGTATACCATTTGATTGGGTTGAATTGAAAGAGTCTTTGTACAATATGCTTTATTTGAAGTTAGGAATGAGAAATAAAATAAATAATAAATTGATACTTAAATATAAATCATATGAATTATTTAAAAATAGTATAAAGCGAGGTTATAATGTAGAATTGTCTTACCTTATTTCGATCGTAGATAAATATGATATAGCTATAATCGAATATATAAATCTACTTGAAAAACACCTTTCCTCTAGTAGATATGCTGATATATCTTTAATTACAGCCCATAAAGCAAAGGGTTTGGAATTTCTTTTTGTTGAACTTGGCTCTGATTTTAAATTAACAAACATAGAAGAGAGGAATTTAATATATGTTGCTGCAACAAGAGGAGTGAAGGAAATGAATGCTGTTAATATAGAAAAACTCTTAAAGAAGAGCTTCTCTTAAAGAAGAGCTTCTTTATTTAAAAAAGTATATACTTTTTCGGCATTTTTTCTATCTAGTTCTAAAATATTTGATATTCGCTTATCATTTATAATTCTTAGTGTAATAAAATTATTCTTACAAGCTTGAATTAAATTATTTTTATGAAATTGAATTTCGCAAAAATAAAATGAAGGAATTCTGTTTTCTGTCTTTACGTTTAACGATAATTCAATATCATTAAACATGACAGCCTCAAAGTTATTTTTTAATTTATCTGTATTTCTCAAAAATTCAACTAATTTCAATGTTTGTTTATTGATATTTTTTTCTTGGTATACATTATATGATACTTTCAATAAAGCCTCATAATATTTCATATATCTATCTGAGGAATTTAAAGAAGCTTCAATTGATTTTAATGGTATATTTTTATTGTTTACCAAATAATTAACATATTCTTTATAATAGTTAATATTTGACGGTGTTTTCTTTATATTGTGTGCATATAAAGATATTGATAATAATATAAATATCATTATTTTCATAATGCGAATCTATAACCTATTTTTTTATGAGCAACAATTGGATTTATATGATCCCCAATGAGATTTTCAAATAATTTTCTTATTGAAGATATTGCTGATTCGATTGTTGAGGTGCTTCTGTATTCTGGATCTTTAAATGTAGCTGAAACAATTGTTTCAACATTTAGAATTTCACCATAATGTTGTATGAAAAACAACAGAACTTTAAAATCTCTTTTCGAATCAATTGTTATTGAAAATTTATTATTATTAATGAAAAGATTTACAGTCTGAGTTTTTAAGTCTATTTCATATTTCTCTATTATTTCTGGAATTTTATAGAAGGTTTCTTGGATTTCTTTACTTATAAAGTTTATGTAGTTATTTTTAGGTGAATAGATTGGATTTATATTTTTGTATACTGATTGCTCATGTTTTTTGAAAATATTTAGAACATTTGAATTTTCATTTTCAACGAATATCGTTAATTTACAAAAAAATTCTAAATTTGAAGTGTTTAGCACTTTAAGTAAGTTGAAATATTTTTTATATTTTTTTTCTTCAAAATCAATAAAAACTTCATTATATTTTCTAATATCTAATAAATAAGCTGCTTCCTCAATATCATTAACAATATCTATATTTAAAAACTTGAATATACTTGAATTCTTTTCTTTAAATATATTTTCTGTCATATTCTCGTCTTTTGTGTAAATTAATATTCTCATGTATTTTATATCCTCTTAATTTGTATTTAAATTAATTATATCTTAAAGATATCAAGCTTGTCAAATTTAAGAATAAATTAAGATAAATTTTGTTAAACTTCTTAAATCAGTTTAAGAAACTGAAATTTTATATATAAGGAAAGACATTGATTTAAACATTTAAATGTTGCTGGTTAAGAAAATGAAAATGGAAGATAGAAGAGAAAGATTAAAAGAAATTGAATCTAAAGGAAGATTTAGTTTTGAGGCAATTTATGAAAAGGAGGGAGTTGATAGAAGATTTCCAGATAAAAAGAAAGCTCTAGTATTGAATGTATATCTAATAGTTGACGAAAAAAACAAAAAATTAATGACCGATCATTTATGGATAACAAAAAGTAGACGTTGGAAGGGAGTATCTGAAAAACTGAATGCTGGGGATAAAATAAGTTTTACAGCAGAAGTAAAAACATATTTAAAAGAAGGCAAAAGAGATTATTTTGAAAAATATGGTCTCACAAGTATAAGATCTGTTCAAATTATAAATGAGGGAGTTTCTTTTGGAATCACAAAATAAAAAAAATGATATTATAGATCATGAAAAAGAAAATGATATTAATGTAAATTCTTTAACTCAAAAATCTAAAGATCAAATTTTAATTGAATCTGAAGATATATCAAAGAAACATTCATTAGACAACGTTTTTATTCAAGACGAATTTTGGAATTTTTTTAATGCAATGGAAGTATGTCAAAGTATAAAATATTTTAAATATTGAGCTAATACATAATAGATATTATTTTTAATAATATTGAATTTTTAAACAAAGGAATTTATTATGGTTAATTATGAGGAAACACGTGATATGTTTAAAAATATATCAGAGAAAAGAAGTGCTATTTTTATATCCGATAGAAGATTAAATGAATTACTATCTCTATTTTTTGATACTGGCAATGACTATGATATTGCAACTCTAGAAGAGGTTCCAGTTGATACAGTATTGAAATTTGAAGTTGATAGTTCTACTCTTACAATTTCAGATATTTATGATATTGAAGAAATAGAGGACAAGAACTTGGAATTTGAAGTTAAGTCAACAGAAAAATATTTATGTTATCTAGCTTCTTTGAACTATATAGAAGATAAGATAACTTACATTATTGAAATCTAATATAGTCTGGCTATGGCCAGATTATAAATGACATTTTATGTTAGATATTTTGAGAATAAATAATATTTTATATTAAAAGTTTATATATTGTATAATCTTTTAATGTAAAAGGAATGCATAATGAAAAAAATAAAAACTGCAGATTAAAGAAAATAATACTTAAAAGTTTAGGATATTCTAAAGAAGTTAATGCAATTGAAGATAGAATTGATTCAAAGATTGAGGAATAATATATGAAAATTTTATATGAAATAGTTGACGGTCATGATTCTATATATTCTGTATTGACAAGTAGAAGTAGATCAAAACTTCATACTGAAATGAAATTATCATATGAAACGTGGAAAAATGCCCGTGGAAATACAGCTATGACTCTGATTTATGTCAAACCTGCTAATGAACAGCAGCAAAGATCTCTTGATAGATTTTTGAGGAAAATTAAAAGTGTTTCACGCTCAATGACAGAAATTGAATCTTTAGATATTGATACAATTATGCTAGATAAGGAGGACTTTTTGATTAAAAATCACAACCTGAAAGAATTTTTATAAAAGTTTAAAAACGTATAAAAATCAGGTTAAACTTTCACGAATACAAAAGATATTAACATGTTAAATTTAATTTTCGTTGAATTTCATAGTATAATTATGAAAAAAGAGGTCTATAAATGAGAAAAATGATATTAAGTTTAAGTTTAATTGGATTATTAAGCGTAACAGCTCAAGCGAATTTTGAATTAGGTGGTATTAAATTTGACAAGATACCATTGCAAGTAAAAAGTCTATCGGTTAGCAATGGTGGTACTATTGAAGATAGTGAGGCTTTAAAAGACGGTGTGGGCGTGAAGATTATAGCATTTGAAACTGAAAACATGCCGAATTTCAAAAAAATGAATCGAGCTTTATTAGGTTCAAAAGAGGGTGAAACTTTAAAAGAAGCTTTACCTGAATTATTTGCTAAAAAGAATAATGCAAAAAGAGAAGATATTTCAATAAAATGTTATGGAGCTGAAATTGGAATTGAAATTGACGGTTATTTAGTTGTTGATAATTCTACTATTGGGAAAAATTTAAGCAGAGCTGATACATTATGTACCTCTAATGTTACTGATATGTCAAGATTATTCAGAGGAAAAGATTATTTTAATAAAGATATATCTAAATGGGATACAAGTAATGTCACAGATATGTCGTATATGTTTTGGAAGGATACTAATTTTAATCAACCAATTGGTAGTTGGGACGTATCTAAAGTAAAAAATATGTATGGTATGTTTTACAAGGATAATAGATTCAACCAACCATTAAATAATTGGAATGTTTCTTCTGTACTTAATATGAGAGCTTTATTTGACGATACTACTGATTTTAATCAACCATTAGATAAATGGGATACTTCTAATGTGGTAACAATGAAATATATGTTCTACAAAGCTAAAAGCTTCAATCAAGATCTAAGCATGTGGAATACTGCAAAGATTCTAGATTCTGACGATTTTGATTTTTTTGCAGACAAATGGGAGGATAAGAATAAAATACAATTCTAATTCCTGTTTCACTAATAAATAAAAATTATTTGACAATTCTTCAAGTTGAGCAGATCGTGATCTTGAAGAATTGTCTAGAAGTTTCAATTGCTTTCAACTTTCAATAAGGTTCTTTTTTAATTTATCTATCATATTATCAATCTTAGTCTCCCCTAATAAAAATATATCCCCGGACCTACTAAATTTATATAAATGGTGTTCATGATTTGTTTTCGCAATTTGAAAATTATATTTGTTGTATTTCTTCATTGTTCTCTTTGCTTCTATGATTAATTTCTGAGCTTATTTAAGTGTAAACCTGTTGTTTGTATGCTTAGCTCTTTTAAATATCTCAAATGATTTTAAAAAAGATAATCTATTTATTTTTAGATAATTCTAATAACAAATAATATTGATTTGTTTTATTAATTGCGTTTTCTATTGCTAAAATTTTATGTTTTATTTCCCTCTGAAAAATATCAGATCTTCCTGTTTTCTTTATGTTATTAAGAAAATTTAAACTATTGTTTAATTTGATAATACATTTTTCAATTTTTATTCTAGATTCTTCAATTGTGTTTGATTTTTCTAAAATATTTTCAAAAGTTATATCCTTCCATTTTTTTAAATAATTATATAGACACTTAATTTCTTTGGCTGAGGTGGTTCGAACAATCTTGAGAGCATATGGTTGATCATATTTATATATGGTTTTAAATTTTTCTATTTTCATACTTAAATCCTTTTAAGAATTATATATAATTTAAACTTTATAAAAAATAAATTATAAAAGAGTGAAATTAAGTAAAGTTTATTTGCATTATTGTACAATAACGCATTGTAGTTTTAACTAAATAAATTTTAAACACAAGTAATTAAGTATGAATCTGTATTGTCAATAGAGTATTAATTTAAAATATTATTTATCTTTAATTAAAAATACACTTTCTATTATTTTAAAATACCTGCAAAAATAATGACAACAATCTATTAACGTCCCAGTAAACATAAGCTTTTTTACTACATAATAATACAAAAAATTAGAAAAGTTATATGAAAATGTTGATATGACTGACTTATTTTCTTTTAGAAAGGACTAAATAGAATTCTCTTCGCTTTTCAAGCTTCAAGAAGTGCTATACCCCTTAGGTCTATCGTTGTGAACACTTTTTAAAGTGCTCGAATTTAACCACTTTAAAAAAAGACATTATATTTCTAAACTAGTCGAATTTAATTCCTTTAGAAACATTGATTCAATCAGTTTATGTAAAAGGTTGATTCAAATTTTAAACAAAAAGAATTTCTCATGAATACATATTGAATATTTTAAGTTGAAATTTATTGAAAATAATGTATATTACAAAATATGACTTAACTATATGTTAATTCAAATTTTAAATACAAGGAATTTCTTATGAAATTACAAAACAAAAAAGATTACAGAAACGCTGTTGAGATTTTAAATAAAGCTGCTTACGCCTACTATACATTGGACAATCCGATTATGACTGATTCAGATTATGATAAACTCTATTTTCAGGTAGTTGATTATGAAAAAGAAAATGGTTTTGACATTGATTCTCCGACACAAAGAGTGGGTGATCAAATTCTTGACGGATTTGAAAAAGCAAAACATATTGAAAAAATGTATTCATTAAATGACGTCTTTAACGAAAACGGGTTTTTAGAATGGACTGCAGGTATAAAAAAAGATTACCCAAATGCAATTTTCTATCAAGAACCTAAATATGACGGATTATCTTTAAATTTATTATACAAAAAAGGTATTTTAATTTCAGCTATTACCCGAGGTAATGGTGAAGTTGGTGAAGACGTCACAGCTAATGCAAAATACATTTTAGGTATTCCTATGAATATTGAATATAAGGGTATTCTTGAGATTCGTGGTGAAGTTGTTATTTTCAAAAAAGATTTTGAAAAAATCAATCAATGGAGAATTGATCAAGGTAAAAATGCTTTTTCAAATGAGAGAAATGCTGCTTCAGGTAGTTTAAGGTCATTTGAAAGTGAATCTGTTAAAAATTCAAGATTACGATTTACTCCATATGGACTTGGTTTTTCAGATATTGAATTTGAAAAACAAAGTGAAAGTTATAAATGGATTTTAAGCCAAGGTTTTGTTAATTGGAACCCGAAGATTGATCTGATCTCAAACTCTTTAACTCCAGAAGATTTGATCTATTCTTATGAGCGTATCATTAACAATAGAGGAGATTATCCAATGTTGCTAGACGGTATGGTTGTTAAAGTTGACCAAAAAGATATTCAGGAAGATTTAGGATTTACTTCTAAATTTCCAAAATGGGCAATTGCTTTTAAGTTTCCAGCTCAAGAAAAACATACAAAACTAGTTGACGTTATTGCTCAAGTTGGTAAAACTGGTGCTATAACTCCTGTTGGTATTGTTTCTCCTGTTGAATTTGAAGGTGTTACAGTAAACAGAGTTACGCTCCATAACTATCAAGAGATAGAACGTATGAACTTACATACTGGGGATATTGTTTCTATTATTCGTTCAGGTGACGTTATTCCTAAAATATTAGGTGTTGACTTCACTAAAAGAAATGAAAACAATATTCACGTAATAGAAGAGCCTTCAATATGTCCTATTTGTGAATCGACAACAGAATATAGACAAACTGCAAATGGAGAGGAAACAGCTGTTTTATACTGTTCTAACTATAATTGTCCTGCTGTTTTAAAAGGTCGTTTAGAATATGCTGCTGGCAAAAAAGCTTTAGATATACCTGGTTTTGGAGAAGCTGTTGTTAATGAATTAATAAACAAAGGTTTCGTAAATTCATTATCTGATATTTTCGAGCTTACAAAAGAAGAATTACTAACTTTAGAGGGTTTTGCAAAAAGAAAAGCTGAAATTACAATAGAGGCTATTAAGAATGTTCAAAATAAGCCTCTTGAAGCTCATAGATTACTAAATGCAATAGATATACCAACTATTGGGGAAAGTGCTTCTAAGAAGCTTGTAAATGAGTTTAAACATAAAGTTTTTACTGGTGAGTTATCTTATGAAGAACTTATTCAAGTTCAGGATATTGGTGACACTTCAGCAAATGCATATGTTGATTTTTTCTCAAAAGAAAATAATAAGATTGAGGTTGATAAATTACTTGATTTAATTAATCTTAAATTTCCTGAAGAGATCATTATTCCTGAAGGTTCAACGATTATAAACAAGAAATTTGTAATTACTGGAACGCTATCTAAATCAAGAGGTCATTTTAAAGATCTTATTGAGAAAAATGGTGGAAAAGTTACTGGTTCAGTATCAAAAAATACAGATTATTTATTAGCTGGTGAAGAAGCTGGATCGAAATTAGAAAAAGCTGAAAAATTAGGCGTTGAGATATTGAATGAAAATCAATTCTTAGAACTATTAAATTAAAAGGAGGAGATATGAGAATATTAGTATTGTCAATTCTAGTTTTTCTAGAATTGCATGCAAACAATTTGAAATATCAAAAAATATGTATTGACGGATATGAATATTTAACTACATATATAGTAAAATCAAATATAATGGATAATCCAATCCAAGCTTCAACATTACAGATAAGAGAAAATACTGATTTTAAGAAGACCCTCTTTAAAAAATGTAATTACACAGGTGTTAAACCTATTAAATAAAGTTGATATGTAAATATCTAAATACAGTTTTTTTAATAAAAAGACTTGAATTAAAAAAAGGAAATATAAATATGAGTGAAAATGTTGTATGGCAAATTAGAAAAAGATATCATTTTGTTCAAAAAGATCATGTATCTGTTTTGAATTTTATGCGAAAAAGGTTGAAATATTCAAAACCTTTAAAAGAAATTGATTCTGCTTGCTCTATTAAGAGATTGGAAAGTGGATTAAGAGAAATGATTTTTTATCATGATTCTCCAGAAACTGAATCTCAAAAAAGATCTCTTGAAAGATTGTTTAATGATTTAAATGATTTGGTTGAGTATATTGAGGAAGTTAATTATTAATCAGAGAGCTTTTTAGTTCTCTGATTAAATAAATTTTATTTTAGAATAATTAAGTATTATTCAGCCGCAGGAGGGAATGCTGGATAACGATCTGGATCTAAACCTGAATTTAAAGCAAAGTCCACATGTGTTGGATTATTTACATACCAGCTATCAATAAAATCATTGAATTCGGTAGCACCTTTAAACATATTATCCATATGTTCAACAGAATAAACATTCCAATCACCAATCATTTGATAAAATGAAGTAGCATTCTCAAACATACTTGTCATATCTGTTACATGTGAAGTGTCCCATGTAGTTATTGATTGATTGAATGAGTGATTATCTTTAAATAAGCCAGCCATATTTGTTACATGTGACGTACATAATGTTTCAGCTCTATCTAAATGATTTCTAATTGTTGTGTTATCAACAACAAGATAGTTAATACCATTGTCTGCTGTACCTTCAGTTCCTACTTCAGCAGTAAAACAATCTACCTTACCAGCTCTCAAACCACCGTATATATTATTTGTTACAGGATAAACCTCTTCTACTGTTGCTCCACCTGCAACACCTCCACCTGCTGTTGAGGCAAAATAGCCAGTGTAAGCTGCTGGAATGGTTCCATTAGAATCCAATAAAACTTTATTAGCTTTTCTGAAATCACCTTTACCAAAACCAAAACCAAATATCTTAACACCAACACCGTCTTTTAGTGCTCGTTCATTATCTAATGTACCACCATTTGCTTTTGACAAAAAGTCATTTTGTATTGGTGGTTTTGTAAAATCAATACCACCATATTCCCAATCTGCATGAGCAGACAAAGAAAGTAAAGCTATTGCACTAAAACCGAGAATAATTTTCTTTAAATTCATTTAATAAACCTCTTTTATTTTTTGTTTAGATAATTATTATATCTTATATCTTTTTATTTTTTAAAAAAAAGACGATAAAATACATTAAGATCTTATAATTTCTTTAATTTGTTTCATTTTTTCAAGAAGCTCTTCATTATTTTTATATTCAGAATTGCCCTTTTTACTTAACTCTTCAGTTATAATCATATTTAATGCTTGAAAATCAATAATATCGATTTCATTTAATATTTCCTTTTTGTATGAATTAAATTCTTTTTTAGATTCCTTAAGCTCTTCTTCTAAAATTAATAAAAGATTTATATCTGCTTCAGATACTTTTTTCTCTTTTATGCTTTTAGCATATATAAGCATTGTATCTAAATCATTTTCTAAAGTGTTTTTTCCAACTCTTGTGAATTCAATGGCTTTTTTTAACAAATTTGATTTAACCTTCTTTAAATCTGGCTTATCCTCCTTATCTCTTAGGTCGTAAATTTCAGCAAGTTTCTCTCGAAGAAAATCCTTTTTTTTCTTTACGCTTTCCTTTTGGATTTCAATACCCTGTAAATGACCTTTTATTGCATTGTATACTTTTTTTATATCTGACATAAATATCTCCTATTGTTTTTTATTATTATACAGTTTTTTTAAATTTTTGTATATTTATATTGAGGTTTGAAGTTTTTGAAGTTTTTGAAGTTTAATTTACATTAAGAATAAAAAATCTTAATGTAAATATTGAAGTTGAAAAGTTTCAACTTAAGTTTTTTTAGACTTAAGCGAAGCTTCCTTGTCCAAGTTGGAAGAATGTGTCAGAAATACTAACAATACCACCGGCGATTAGTGAGATAACAATACCTATAATAAGCACAGACCCTTTATGTGTCATTAAATAAATAATGAATGTACCAGCAAAACCAAGTAATGCAAGTAATCTACCAAGGTCACCCTTTAACCAATCAACAAAAACACCATATAAATCAGTAAATGATTTATTTGCGTCTGTATCAGCTGCAAAAGCACTTGTTGAAGCCATAGCGACTGCTGCTAAAGCAACAACACCTTTTGATATCTTTTTCTCTTTTTGATTGATTGTTTCTAAATCTTTTTCTTTTTGCATAAAATTATCCTCTTTTTATTTTTTTTCTACAGAACCAATAAATGAAACATTTTCAAAATTATTTGTAACTTTAGCAAATCTTTGTGGCTTATTACATTCACTTAAATTATATTTGTCAGCCAATACATATGTATGTGCTTCTTTTGTTATAATTTGATTTTCATTCATTACATAATATTGATTTTTTGGATTATCAATTAATCCTGTCATTAATGCTTGTAAGCAATAAGCTTCCATTTATTTGACCCCCTTTTTTGATACGACTTAACATATCTACATAATACTATACAATTTTATTTTGATTTAGGGGACTTTTTTAGAAAATTTTAACTAGAAGTTAAACTAAGCATTAAAAAATGCCTAGTTTTTATTTTTAACAATTATAATGTCAGTAAAATAAATTTACACTTAACAAGTTATAGAAATTTCTATAATTAATATCCTAAGTAATTTATTTTTGCATGAAGATCAATATCTTCACCATTTCTATTTAAAACTTTTACCGGTGTAAATAGAATGTCAACTTCGCTACCATTGAATGTCGCAATATTTTTATCATGAAAAAACATTGCCTTCGAACTGAAACCTTCATTGTCAATAATTAAACATTTCCAATGCAAACCTTCTGTAAAAGATTCTAATACACTTAAATATACTTTACATTTAAATTGTGGCATAGGAAACTCTTGTCCAAAAGGTCTATATTGATCTAATAAATCCAATAAATTTGAATTTATATCTTTTAAACTAACCTCAATTGGATTTTCTCCAACAGGAATAAAATCTTCATTTTTAAGCTTATCTGCAAACTTGACAATTGTATTTTTCCATTCGTCAAAACTATCTTTTGCTATAGCAACACCAACAGCTCCAGCATGACCACCAAAACCAATACAACTAATCTTGGCATTATATGTCAAATCATATAATTGTATGGATCCACTTGTTCTGCCTGAGCCTTTCCAGCATTGTTTAGCTCTATTCCAACCGAAAACATATGCTGGACGCATATATCTTTCTGCTAATTTTCCAGCTAAAATACCAACAATACCTTCATGAAGATCGTCTTCTTTTACAATAATAGCTTTTGCTCCTGCTTCAGCTTGCTCTTCAGCTTGTAAATGAATTTTAGATAACAACTCTTGTGTTAAAGATTTACGTCTGTTATTGGTTTCTTCAAAATAACCAAATCCTTTTTTAATTACAGATTTATCTTTTGAGATTAAGATTTCAATTGCATTTTTAGCATGATCTAGTCGACCGACAGCATTTATCATTGGAACAAATCCAAATCCAATATCCGTCGCTGTTAAATTTGCTCTTTTATTTGCATTAAAAGCTAAATCAAATAAATATCTTTTTTTACTTTTAATTGATTTTACAGCATATTTTACTAATGCTACATTTAAACTTTTCAGTGGCATAACGTCACTTATTACTGTTACGCCAACTAAATCTAACCATTTCTTCATGTCAATACCAGTTTTCAAATTTTTGTTAATTTGAGCACATAGATACCATGCAACTGTTGCACCAGATATTTCCATAAATGGAAATTCACCTAACTCATATTTCAAATTGACAATAATACTTGCATTTGGGACTTTCTTGTCAGGAGTATGGTGATCAGTTAATATAACCTCTATTCCATTCTCATTGGCATACTCAATAGCTTCAAATGCACCAATACCATTATCAACAGTAACAATAAAATCAAAATCATTATCTATGGCATAGTCAACCATATTTTTGCTTACACCATAGCCGTCAATAAACCTGTCTGGAACAATATAAGCTACAGAAGAAGCTGAGTTTGCTTCAGGATTAGCGTAACCAATATCAATAAAAAATTCAAACATTATTGTTGTAGCCATTATTCCGTCACAGTCATAATCACCAACAATCAATAGCCTTTTACCTTTATCTAAATTTTCTATAATTCTTTTTGAAGCTTTTTCTAAGTTCGGAATTAAAGAAGGTTTTGGTAAATCAGATAATAATAGTTCATGTCTATCAGCTTGTTGTTTATCTAAAATTTCTTTTAAATAAGTTTTCATAAAAACACCTCTTTTTAAATTTAATAATACTTTTTAATATATTATTATAATATGTAATATTATATATTATACATATATAAACCTTATTATACAATTAATTATGTGAAATTAGAAAGAATAAGTGGGGAAGAATTTTGTATGCCAGACAAAAAAGTCTGACATAAGAAAGTTATTTAAAAGTCCAGGTAAGGTTTAAGCCAAATTGATCTCTATTAAAATCAGGTTTGTCACTAAAAGAATTTAAATGCATTGTTCCTGTTTTGTATGATAATTCAACACCAAATTTTTTCGTAAAATGATATTCTGTACTTACACTATATAAAAGACCCATTAGATAAGCACTTGTTCCTACATTGAGATAATCACCAGCTACACCAGTTTTAATACCAATATCACCATACGTATAACCTAATAGTAATCCTCCATTAAATCCATATACAAAAGAAGAACTATCTGAATCTTCTCCGTATGAAGTGTCAGAATCAATCGCACCAAGATTAACATTTGTTTCAAATCCGAGAGATAAGCCATTTACAGTACCTGTAAATACAGGGAACATTACATTGTAACCAAAATTAAAAACATTTACTGTACTGCCTGCAATATCCATATTTGTATAACCTACATGCTTTTCTTTAATCGAAGTTGCTGAAGCTGTTGAAGCCATTAATCCAAATGCTACTAATGCAGCTACTAAAATTTTTTTCATTTTTAAATCCTTTGTTTTTTTATTGCTTATAATTAAGCTACAGGCGTATTATAATATTTATATACTTAAATTTTTATAAAAGCTGTAATCTTTTAGTGTATTTATCTATAATTTCTGAAGATAGTGGCTCTATACCTAAACAAGTAATCGTTTTTTCTTTAAAGACAGTATTCGCATTATCTGTAATTAAAGCCGTTACAATACCAGCACCCTTTAATTTATTATTAAGATCTATTAATTCTTTTTCTGATTTTATTGTTAAAACGATTTTTGTATATGAATCCTCAATCCATTCTTTAATATCACTACTATTATCAATATCCAAGAATAATCTATAAGAATCTTCACTCTTTACAACTTTATCTTGATCAAATCCACGCATTTTATTGATAATAGAAAGAGTTGAAGCATGTGCTACTTGTGCCGATAATTTACCTGGGCCCATTTTTTCCATTAAATCTTTTCTTACAACAATAATTTGTTTTATCATTTTTTAAACTCCTTTAATTCATTAAACTGAATTTTAACATAAGTTTTCTTAAATTTTAAATATGTATATTACAAAATACATTTAACATAATTGTTAGATTAATTTTTAAAGCGAAGGATTTATTTATGGAAATAAATGAAAAACATTATACTCTTAATAAAAAAAGAAAAATTTTTTTAGAGAATAAGTTAAGTGAAGGCATTAAAAAAATGCCGGAACTTTTAAAATTATCTAAAAGATTGAAACTTTTAGAGGAAAATACTATTTTATTACCAGGATTATGGGAAACTAATTCGGAAATAAAAAGATTGATTTTCAGAGGTGAGGTATTTGAAGGTACAGATTATTTTGATCTTGGTGGTGTTTCACAATGTCACAACAATGTTATTGATAAATATCTTTTAAATAATGATTATGATATGGTTACTGGATATGCGTTATCAGAAGACGGATTATGGCGATCTCACTCTTGGCTATTAAAAGATTCTAAAGTTTATGAAACTACAGAATCAAGATTAATGTATTTTGGAGTTGTATTGAAAGATACTGAATCTGGTATTATTGATAATAGCTTAAATGAAGTTATCGATTTTATCAAGAATTAAAATGGAAAATTTAAATAAAAAGCAGATTGAAGATATGTTTCCACATGTCACAATCGAGGATAGCGATATTGGAACATATATTATAGTACATAAAAAAGTTAGTCAACCGGCGAGATTTGCCTATTTTATGCAAGCAAAAAACAAAACAAAAGCTATTGAATTAGCAACATTTAAAGATTTAAATGGTAAAAATCAAATGAAACCAATTATCCAAGTAATAGCTGGATAATATAATTGATCTTTCGAAATTATCAGAATTTAAAATTGTTATGAATATTGATAATTTTGAATTTGAAGTTGTTTTTGAGATCACAGAAGAGTATAAATTTATGGTTAAGAATTTGACTAATAATATTAGCATTGGTTATTGTATATTGAGACCAGGATATATATTCCCTGATATGAGCCATTTATTAAATGCTCTGTATTATAATCTATAAGTATATTTTATGCTTGTAGATTATAACTTTTAGTTTTTAAAAAATCTTTAAGAAATCTGAATCAAAATAATCTTTTTCGTCAATTTCTTCAGTAAGTAGATTTTTTAATTTATATACAACTTTAATTTCATGTTTTTTAAAATCAACAAGAATAAAAGAGGATTTGTCAATCATATATTGTTTGTTATCGAGACAAATAACTCTGGAGCCTGGTTCTATAAAATGAATATCAATAGTTTTAATTGAATCCATACTATTTCTATCAAGATACATTTGTCTTAAATTTTTATTTTTAAAAGATAATTCTGAACAATCAAATATGATATCATTGACCTCTATGGTTGAAGCAAAAATAAATGCTATTCTATTTGACCAATGTCTTAATGGTAATTTAACTTTTTGAATTTTAATATCCTCTTCCTCAATTTCAAAAGTTATAGCTGGATCAGGTATTACAATTTTTGTTTTATTATACATGTTCTTTCCTTTTTATATTTATATTATATGAAAAATCAACTTAAATAATGTTTAATTTTTATTATTTATTAAGTATATATAATATATAATATATTTAATTATTAAAAAGGTTGATTGCAATGAAAAAGAAAGAATTAATGGATATATTGAAAATATTGGATAAAAGAGTTCGAAAAATATATGATATAAAAATTAAATATGATATAAATATTGACCTTGAATCTTCAAATACAATTGGTCGTTTCACTAACAGGAATAGTAAAAATTCAATACATTTTAATAAAAAAGTATTTAAGAATTCTCCAACTAAAAAATTTATTGAAGTTATTGTTCATGAGTATTCTCATATGGTGGTTTATAATATGTATGGTCGTGTAAAATCTCATGGAACTCAATGGAAAAGTGTAATGAGAAGTTTAGGGCAAAACAATCCAACCCCTACAACAAATGTCTTTAAATATATTAAGAAGAAAGATTCTGAAGTAATGATAAAATGTGGTTGTGGTAAGAGATATATATCAGCTAATAGAGCAACGAGAATGAAAAATGGAACAAAATATGTTTGTCGTTCATGTTCCAAGAAGTTGGAATTTATTTAATTCCATATAAACTTCAGAAGAAAATCAAAATGTTTTCTCATATATCATTTTGCTAATTTACTCAACCTTATCTTCATTGATTCTTCTTTTTCAACATTATGTTAAATGAATAAATTCATATTATATATTGTGTCATTTGTCAAGTTTTATGCAAAATCTACTTGATATCTTAAATATTTATTTTAGACTTATTATTAAGTTAAATTCAAGTTGTTTTTTAGTAGAATATGTCAAACAAAAAAGGATATGAAATGAATAATATATATAGAAATAGTGCTGAAAACATAAAGAAAAAATGGCCAATTTTATTTAATATGTATGACGAATCAGATCTAGAGCATACTTTTGGAGATTCTGAATTTTTTATTGATACACTTAATGAGTTCTTAGACGAAGCTGAGACAGAAGAAGAAAAGTTTGAAATTAAAAGAACAATTGAATTTGTTTCTAAATATGAAAGAATTGAGATTTATTAATTCAAAAATAAATAAAGGAGTTATTATGGTAGATAAGTTTTTGCATGGTTTTTTATGGTTTTTATTTTTAAGTATATCTTTATACTTATTATTTTCATTTGGTGGGTATATTTTCGAATTATCCAATCCATTCGATATTTTTTCATGGGCAAAAGAAGCCAAAGTAATATTTATAACACTTCTTTTGCTTCTTTATTTTATTTCTTTATTAATTGCATTCGATAAAAATTAAATATTTCTAATTATAATAAATTATATAGAAGCATGTATCAATATAAGTATATTTTAAGCATATATGCATTATAATTTTACATGTTAGGAGTTGGTTATGAAAATATAGCTGATCATATAATAAGTATTGTTACACTTTATTTTTATTTTTATTTGGAGAAAATAAGAAGAATAAGTTTATCATTTTTCACCTGATTGAGAAATCAATAATCAGGAATATTGAGTCTTTAAAGATCCAAAAACTTAAAGATAGGTATATGGGAAGTAGATATTTGTCAATTTCACTAAGTTATATGATTCCATGGTTCAAATCCGTGGCCTGACACCGAATAAAAAATCAGAAAAAGGCTTGTTATGAAATATTTGATATGTATGTCTATAAATGGTAAAACAAGAGAGGTGGTATATTATCTCTCAAAAACAAAAGATAATAAATATACATATGAGCTATTTAAAAGAGCAGAATTCACTGATAACAAATTTAGTTTAGAAGAAGCTAAATTATTAATACCAGAAGCTAAAAAGTTAATGAAAAATAATAGTAAATATTTATTTAATATGGATAAATTACTTAATAGTCACCATACCAGGAAATACAAAAAACCATGGAATATTTTTTTATTAAAAGAAACTAAAATAAAATCTTTTCTAAAGGAGTTAAATAAATGAAAAATTATCAAGTTAAATTAAGTCAAAAACAATTAGAGCTAATACAGAAATCGTTGGATTTATATTCAAGATTACAATGCGGTCAATTAGAAGAGTTATCAAACATTTTTTCCTCTCCTTTTCAAGATAGACTAAGTAAAATCAATAAAGAAGAAATTAATAAATGTATTGGCACCATGAAAAATCTTCTTTATCCTGAATTATCTAAGAATTCTTCTTTTGGTATTTTTGGGCCACAAACACCTGATTCAGCAAAAATAATGTATGATATGATACAGGTTATTAGACATAAAATAGCATGGTCCAATAACCCAAGTGGTGGCATGACAATTAATTTTGATTCACCTTTAAAATGCTCAAAAGAAAATATGATCAGTGTTGAAAAATTAACTTCAGCTAGATTGGATTCGTTTATTAATTCTTTATCAGGAGAAACAAAAAACAAATTTATAAGATATGTGGAAAAATCTGAATTAAATGATTTAAATATAACAACTTTAAAATCTGAGAAAAAAGATATAGATTTTAACTTAATAGCCGAAGATATTATGAATCCAAAAAATAAAAAAGAGATAAGGGAGTTATAAAATGTTAAGAAATTACTCAAAATCAGCAAAAGTAATGTATGATATTTTTCAAAAGTTCAATGAATCCAATAGGGATTTAGTGTATGAAAGTAAAATTCTTTTAAATGACATAAATAGAAGTATTAATTATTGGTTTAGAGAATTCAATGCTGTTGCGACGTCTAATATTGAATATAAAATAAAAGAGAGTATCTTAAATGATCTTCGCTTATCTGCCTATAGAGACTTCATTTTAAATTTTAATGAAGAAAGTTATTCTTCTCTTAAAAAAGATATTAAGTTTGAATATTTATATAGATCAGTATTTGATTATATTATTTGTATAATTGATACACATTTCAAAAAAAATCTTGAGCTGACCAGAGAAATTAAAGAAAACGATTCATTTTCTCAACCCAATAAAGATAATAATCAAGTTCTTCAAAAAACAAAAGAATTACTTGGAGAGGTTGTTTATAGAGATAGTCTATCAAAAGAAGCTATTCAATATGCTAAAGATAATAATTTAATCATTATTATTGGTGGCTCTGACGATCTTATGTATGCATATGGAGCAGATTGTTATTTAACTGATTATGAAGAACATGACGCCGGTTGGGAAGGCGAAGATCTTTCTTTTGCTAATAATAACAAATTGAGAAAAGAGGCCTCTCAACTTGGATTGAAAATACTATGGTGTGGAAAAATTCAAGATAAACAAATAATTGAAAATTATTCAATTGAAGAATCTGGTGCATTTAATTATTTGGTTAACCCTGATATAGAATCATTGGATTTTATTATTTATGAAAATTATAAAGAAGACGGTGAAGTTTATGGTAAGGGTTTAATTGTAAAATTACCAGAAAATTTTAAAAAATCTGAATAGAATTAATTTTTTATTTTATAAATTAAAAGGAAAATTATGATAAATGAAAATATAGTTTTTTTATCTGGGAATAAAAGTAAGCGAGAAGAATTTTCTCAAATGATCGAAGGTTTAGAATGTGTTGTTCCTATAAAGGATATTCCTGAGATAGAATCTAAAGACGAAATATTAGTAACAGCTTATAAATTAAAAGATATGTTAAACTCTATTAAATTAGATTTTTCAACAATTTATTTCATTGAAGATACTTCTTTACAAATTGAAAATGCTGATATTGGTACAGATATTAAGCATGTTTTAGATAAATTATCTAAATTTGGTGGAAGAGCTGCAAAATGGATAGTTACTTTAGCAGTTTCTAATGGTGTAAAAATTGATTTTTATCAAGGTAAAATTGAAGGATCTTTAACTTCAAAACCTTTTGGTGAAAATGGTTTTGGTTTTGATCAATATTTTATACCCGATAAACAATTAAAAGAAGGAACTAACTTAACTTTAGCTGAGATATCAAAAAATGAAAAATATAAATATTCCGCTCGTTTTAATGCTGTTCAAAACTTTAACAAAAGAAATGTTTTTAAAACAATCAATATCTCTGATTTAGAAGATTGGCATGGAAATTATCAAGAAGATTAGGATTTTATCCTAGTCTTTCAACTTTTTAGTTAATTTATTCTAAAAGGAACAATATACCCAACCTCCTTGTTGGATATATATTATCTATGACCACTAGCTCTTAACTGACGTTTTAATTCTCTTGCAGCTTTTTTTGCTGCTCTTTTTTCATTAGTGTTATCAGTATTATCACAATTTGAACTTAATATTTTTCTTTTTTCATTTTGTGTTTTACCAATAATACCTTTTTTGAAATTTGTTGTTCTTTCTCCTGGTATTCCAGAAGAAATTAAATCAACCTTTTTTGGGCCATGAAATTTAAAAACTAGAAAGAATTTTTCTAAAATATCTTTCAATTCTTTTCTTTCGTCCCAGACTTCTTTTACTTCATACTCCCATGAAGAATTATTCATAAGAACAACCTCTTTAAAAACATTTAAAATATCTTTAATTTGAGTTATCTCAAAAGAAGCTGACATTCTCAGCAAAAAATGTGGTGGTATTTTAACTGATATGCCTAATTCATTTTTAATTTCTTCTTGAAAAGCATTAATGATCTTTGCCATAATTTTAATGTCTTTTAAAGATATGTCTGAATCACTGAATTCGTGAAAACCTTTTAATTTTTTTACTAGCTCTGTATATAAGCTCATAATATCCAACCTTTGTTTTATATTAACTAAATAAGTTATTTTTTAGATAACTTATTAAAACTTTTTTCGTATTGGCACACGCAAAGAACTCACCTTTATGGGCAAACTTCATACCTTCTGGTAGTTCTTCAAGAGCACGAATACCACGACCCGTACGCTCAAAAGAACCGACCTTTTTTGGTGTTGTTTGAGCAGACCATTGATCTTGATCAGCGTCGTACCAAATAACAACCTCAATTGAGGGTGTTGCTTCACCATTGATATAATGGCTCCACAAACGATTAAAGCTTGGAAGCTCAACCACACCTTTAATTTCAGTTGGCTTAGCAGCTGCAGCAACAACTTTCGCTTCTTCATGAAGCTCAAACTCTGCTATTAAAGCACGAATTTGAGTCTCCACAAAAGAAACAGCTGCTTCAAAAGCCGCTTTTTGTTCGTCCCCGAAAGGGTTCTGAGCATTGTAACGGCTAACGATAGCTGGTAACTCAAACGAACCACTAGGACGAATCCCAGTATCGTTCTCGTCTACTAGCTTTACCAACTTGTTGATTGCTGGAACGTCCGGCAATTTGCCAGACTCCTTCACCCAACTCCACACAAGCCCCGCCGCAGCACGACTTTCACCCTCAGCAGGTGAAGTTTGGTGGTGGTCGAAACGACCACCAGCAGGATTGTGGACACGACCAATGTCCACAACGAGATCGTACTTGTTAAGTACGATCTCAGCAACTTGGTGAGGTAGTCTATCTACGACCACTTCACCAAAATTTTCTATGCAGCGAAGAAGTGCTACTGCACATACTTCGTCTGCATGAAATATCCCGGAGTGAGTTGCTACTTTGATTGTTTTTTTCATAATATATCCTTTTAAGATTTTTATACGTAACTTTTATAGAGTTGCTCTCTTTCCTTTAAACAATTAACTTAATCATTCTAACACCTTTATATCATTTGCATGATAATTAATATTATGTATTATAATCAAAGAGCCACTTATATAGACTAAGTATAAAAAACCTAGCTTATTACTTTCTCAAAGAATTTATATGAATATGTTGATTGATTATTCCATACAAAGACGTCAATTCGTCTATACTATCAATATCATTTTCAACTAACTTAACTAGCCCATTGAAAGTATATAAAAGTAATGTTACACCATTTGAGGTAATAATATCAATACCAAGAATATCATTTAAGAAAATCCTTTTATTACTGTCATAATATGGTTCGTCAATATATTCTTTATTCACCTGCTCTTCTTCTGCACCTTGAGACATATTTAATAAATATATTGATTTATCAGAAAATAAAAAACCAATATAATCAATTGTTGACTCTTCAGTTAATAAAGAAATATCAGTTGGACCAATAAACAAGTAATCATTACGTGTCTCAAATGGTCTGTATGAAGGAAGAAATCCATAATTTCTCAGTAAATTCAAATAAAGAGATCTTCTTTTACAAAAGTCTGTTCCCTCTAATGAATATATTGGAAACTTGCTATCAGATATCTCTTTATTATTTATTTCTGAAAAATAAAGCTCACCATTCTCGTTCATTTGTAGTTTACATGTAAAATATACACCTTCTGATTCAAATTCATAAATTATATCTTCTAAGATATCTTTTGTTTCACCTTTTTCATTATTATAAGTTCTAGTTTCTAGAACATTATCTAACTCAGTTAATTTTAATTCAATTGTTTTCATAACAATCCTTATGTTTTTTAATTTAAAATCTTTAACTAAAAAGAAATTGTATTGTAATAATATACTTATTTAATAATTAGATAAGCTTTTTTAAAGTATAATATATTTAATAAAAAAAGGATAAAACATGAAATTAACATATGAAAAATTTTTAAAAATTAAAAACAAAAAAGTGAGGACAGATAAAGAGAATGAATTAATAGCTGAATTTTTCTTATCAAGAGATATTGATTTTAAAAGTTTTTTTAATTCAAATGAAATATCGGTAAACTGGCCAGAATCTTTTTCAGTCAATGTTAATTATGACGCTAAGGGTGATACAAAATACGTTATACTTGAAAACAAAAATAAAATTAAGGTATTTGACTCTTGTTCAATACATGGCCCAGTTAAATTTGTTTTATTTTTAATTGAGAATGGTGAATATATCGCTGTTGACGGTTCAGATCATAAAGATACATGGAAAATATAACAAAAAACAAAAAAGCTTCATTTGATTATGAATTTATCGAAACCCTTGAAGTTGGAATTGTTTTATTCGGCTCAGAAGTTAAGTCAATTAAATCTGGAAGTGTATCATTGAAAGAATCATATATTGATATAATTGATAATGAATTAATATGGAAACAGGGATATATTAAACATTATGAAAATAAAAATACATTTAATTCTTTTTCAGAAACTAGAGAAAGAAAATTATTGGCCCATAAAAAGCAAATTCTAAAATTCAAAAAAAGCATTTCCTTAAAGGGTTTTAGTTTAATTCCAATTTCTATATATGAATTAAATGGTCGATTAAAAATGGAAATAGCTTTAGCTAAAGGTAGAAAACTATACGACAAGAGAACTTATTTAAAAGAAAAAGATCAGAAAAGATCTATTGATAGAGAATTTAAAATTTAATATTGAAAAATACAAGGAGAGATATGAAAGAAGTTATTAAATATAAAACAGAAGATAATTGTGTATTCGATACAAAAGAGAAAGCTATTCAGCATGAAATATTTTTAAGTTATGGATTGGAAAATTTAAAAAATGATATTAATGATTTTTTAAAAGAAAAAGATAATTACAATGAATGGATAAAAAATTATTGGAAGAACTGTAAGAAAGAAGAAGAGTCCAATACTGAATTTCATTTTTGTGCTTCTGTCTCTAAATCAATTCAAAATAATTACAATATAACCATATATGATACTGAAGAATCAGAGATCGAGCTTGACGAAAACTTCAATATTGATATGGATAAATGGTATGAGCTCAAAGAAGACATTAATCTTAGATTTGGAATAAACATTATAGAGCCAATTCATTATTGGCCAAAATAATTTTGTGATATAATACTTAAAAACTATTAAGGAGCTATGTATGTGTAAAATAGATTCTTTAAAATCGTTAACTGGTGTTGCTGAAAAAATAAGAAGAAATCCAGTTAGATCCGATTATTGGGAAAAAGAAAATAGACTAATAAAAGAGCTTAAAAAAGAATCAGAAAATACAAAAGATATTTTAAGAATTTCTGAGTTTGATTTTGGATTTAAGTTTTTTAAAATATCGTATAAACATTTTTAATTTTATGTTCAAATTCAATTGATCTTAAGTGTTTATTTTATATAATATACTTACAAAAAGATAAGGAAATGCTTAAAGATTTAAAAGTAAAAACGTTAGTAATAATAACTATGTTTTTTAATGGTAAGGATAAATAATGAATTATAAAAAATATGAAAACAGCTTAGAAGAGCTTAATAACGAATATCGTAATAATGTTAATGAATTGAAGAATAAAGAATACAGTGTTACAGTATCTTTAAAAGATTCTGAAGGAAAAATCATTGATATAAGAAGAGACCTAACTATATCTGAAGCTTATGGTAATAGATATTCTAATTACACAAAAAATAAATGTATTAATGATAGTGTTAGAAAAGAGTTGTTGATAATTAAAGAAGAATATAATAAAGAACTTCTTTTAAGAAAAGATAAGGCAATTAATAATTTTTTGAAAGATTTAGCTAAAGAAGTTAATATTAATGTAAATGTTTTAGAAAGAATTATAGATATTTCATTGAAAAAAGCTGTAGTTTTAAATAAATATATTCTTTCTGAAATTACAGATTCTGACGGAGATACAATAACTGACTATATTCAAGATTTTTCAATTGAAAGTGTGAAAGATAATATCAATATGTCTAAATATTTATTTGAATTTATTGAAGATTTAGTTAAAATGGAAGTTGAACTTATGAGAATATCAAAAGAGATTTAACCTATATGAAAATAGAATACACTGAAGAAATTGACGAAAAAGAATATTTTGATTCAATTTCTTCAAAATATAAAAGGAATTAATATGTTATTTCGCATTGAAAGAATTGACGGTCAAGAATTTGGCTGGGGCGGTCCAGAAAGAGCAATGTTTAAACGTAACTCTAAACTTAGATCTAGACTAAATATTGAGATAATCTGTAGAAGAGAATCTGAACTTAAAACAGAAGCTATTCTTGAAATAAAATACAATGAACCTAAAACAGAAAACGAAATTAAATGCATTCAAAATATGTTAACCAATTTGAGATCCGTTTTTAAATTAAATGGAATACAGACGTAATATGATTATCAAAACTTCCAGTAATAAAAGCAATTAATTCGCATTAATGTTTAAGTGTTAACTCAATAAGAGAAATGCTTTTATTATATTGTTGTTTTTTTGAAAATCTATATCTATATTGAAACCATAAAAAATGAGACGTGAATACAAATACATAATACTGAAAAAATCAAATAATTATTTGGTCATATTTTAAATTCTTCTTAAATTCAATTAAATTGTTTTTAGTTTTATTTATTTTCTTTGATCCGAAAACCATTTCATACTCTTTTGAATAAATATCAGATAAAAGATTGTAATCTTGAATTATCTTATCAATCTTGAATTGATAGTTTTTCCCACCAATTGCTCTATATTCTATATTGGCATATTTATCAAATAAATTAAAATTAACTTGATAACACTTTCTTATAGTTTTATCAAATAAAATATACTGATCTTTTTTGCAATATGATAACAGTTCATAAAATGACCTTGTGTATCTTCTAGGGGCCCATTTTGACATTTTCTTTGTGTTATGTATGATTTGTATTGGATCAACATTAATCTCCTTTCTAGAGGAGATATGGATATGTAAACCAGTTTCTTTTGTTGTTTTGTATTTTTGAAGAATTTTTAATATTTTTTTAAGATAATAATAACCAAGTTTAAAATCCAGTATTGGAGAAATCAATTCTAGAGATAAATAATCTCTCTTTTGTTTTATTGAAGAGTCTCTTGTCAATACCCATGTTACATTGTTAGAATTAAGATCTTGATTGATTTGAACTAATAGTTGAGTTGTTTCTGGCAAGATACTTTCAATTTTTTTATGAAATTTTTTCAACTCTTTTTTCTTAATATAAAATTCAAACTCAAAGCCAACTTTATGATTACAATTTTTCACATTCTTTAAAGATCTTAAAATCTCTTTATTATATTGTTCAGTTGTTAATGTACCTTCTATAGTGCTTGAATACAATTTTCTATTAATATTTTTCATTAATTTTTCATTAATTAAATTTTAACATATTTACAGATATAATTATTATATAAAATATAAGAGGTGTTGATATGAATAATTTTGAGAAGATAATGAACAATAAAAATTATTGGGATAATTTAAATATAGATAAAATCTTAGAAGAAAATGGTGATACAAATTCGATAAAACAAAAATACATGTCTTCATTAAAAACAGATAATAAAAATTCTATGAAAATACATATGAGTAAAAGATATAATCGTAAATATATTAACGCCGTTAAGCATAAGTTAAAAGATAAAAGAATTGTGTATCAAAAAGCTCGTCTTTTTTCTAAAATAGATTACTTTAAAAAAGACCTTGTTTTAAAAAATGTAGTTTTTTTAGAAAAAGAAACATTAATAAAAACAAAAGAGGAAAAAGCAACCATAATTATTACTCCTGAAGATATTTATATGGAGATCAATATTTTTGATTGTACAATGACAATATCTGGTTTATTTGAAATTATAGAAAATAATCTTTGGTATACAATTATAAGTTTAGATAAAAAAATTAACAAAACCTTTTTTAAGTTTTCTGTAGCGAAGATAATCAGAAAAAAGAGATACGATCTTATTTTTGAAAAAGAAGTTGTCTTATCAAGATCAAATTCATATCTTAATAAAAATCTGTCTGGTAAAATATATTTTTATAATAAACTTGTTAAAAACGGATACATTGATAATATTTATGTTGCTTGGCCAAAAAAAATAAATGATAGCTGGTGGTTTGAAGAAACACAAATAAATTTTAGAAAGCAAGAGCAAAAGTTTCTTGATCAAATTGAGGAGGATTATTATGAGGAATAAGTTGACAATCATGGCAGATTATTGTGCTAGTGGGATTTGGTTTAACGGAACTATGGTTGAAGTTGACGATACAGAAATTTTACCAAAAAATATAAATTTATTGAAAAATAGATTGGATCATTGGCAAAATGAATATGAGTTATTTGAAATGTATAACAAAAATAAAATTCAATTAAAGGTTCTGGAAAGATCAAATAAATATAGAAAATGGATTAAAGAAGGTAGAAATATAGCTAAATTAACAAAAAGATTAACTGGATCAAAATTTATTGTTGAATATTTTAATGAAAAAAGCTTAAAAAGAGAATTAATATAACTTTAAGTTAGAGTAAGAATGTGTTAGAAAACACAATTCTTACTTTATATACCTGCAGCATATATATTGAACATTGATATAATATATTCAATGTCTGATCTCAAATCTATCCTAAAACTATTATCACCTAAATGAACACGATAAAAGAAATGATTATCCATATCCTGAACTAAATAATAATCTTTAGAAAATTTTTTAAGAAAATTATTGATATCAATATATTTTGCAGATTTTAAAAAATCATGCTTTGAAACAACCGGTTCATTACAACAATCTGTGTAACCGTCTTCGTCACAATCAGAAGAAGTTACAGGTGAATCACAATTTCCGCAAAAATTATCTCCATGTAAGCGTTCTCTTTGATTATGTATTTTAAAATCAGATTTGCTTATTTTCATGAAAACCCCTATAACCAATGTTTACAATATTCAGCAAACTCGTCTTCTGTCTGTGAAAAAAACTCTTCATGATCGTCTTTGGAAATCATTGGTTCAATATTGAGTAACGTAAAATAACTGTTTCCAGTATCTTTAGCTATATAGATATCATGACTTGTTTTACTTGTAATTGCAATAATATGATCTTCAATTATCTCAACTGAGTTCAAATCTTTTTCGATCTCTTCAAAACACGACATACCACCTATGGTTAAATCTTTTAATTCCATAAAATATCCTTTACTTTAATATAATAATCCATATAAAAAAATTATATGAATTTACATGTAATATGAATTTATACTAATTAAAATATCGTTCTTTTTAATGAAAAGAATTAATTAAATTCTAGAAAACATTGGTATCTTATTCAGGAGGACAATACTATGTATAATACCCCTTGACTATGTCTTGTAGTTTTTTAAACTAAATGCTCTCTCTTAAAAAAAGATTGATCCACTTTACATAATGGACATTGTTTTGGTGGTTTCTTTCCTTTATGAACATGACCACATACTTCACATACCCAAAATTCAGTTTCTTCTGAATTAAAAAAACCTTCTTTTTCTAAAATATCTCTTAATTCCCTATATTCTCTTTCATGTTCTATTTCAACTTTAGCAATTGCTTTAAATACTCTAGCTATATCATTAAAACCTTCCTCTCTAGCTATTTTTGCAAATTCTGGATACATTTCTTCATGTTCATACTTCTCTCCTTCTATGGCTATATCCAGGTTTTCTAAGATATTCTTCATTTTAATACCATATAAAAGCTCATTGAACATTTCATATTCTTTTTTTGCATGATATTTCTCATTGTTTGCAGCCTCTTGAAAATGCTCAGCTATTTTATGATAACCTTTTTTCCTTGCAATTTCTGAAAAAAATTCATATTTATTTCTTGCTTGACTTTCCCCGGCAAAAGCTTTCATTAAATTTACAGCAGTTAAATTTTCTGTAATACATTTCATATTTTCTCCACAACACTGAAGTGCTCCCTTTCCAACTATTTGAACTTCAACCTCACTACCACATTTATCACATTTATACGTTTCATATTTTCTCAAAATATATACCTCCTGTTTTTTAAATTATACTCTAAAAGATAATCTTTATCCTTTGGGACTGAATTTTAATAAAAAATAAAGATAAATATGTTAATATATTGATATATTGATAAAATTTGGAGGTTATAAATGTTTGTTTTTGTTTATGGAAGTTTAAAAAAAGATTTTAAATTTCATTATTTATTAGAAAATAGATCTATTTTTATTGGAAATGCGAAGACAATTGAGAAATATAGCTTATTTAGATATAAGAATTTTGATTTTCCATATATGAACAGTATACCCTCCTCTGTAATTCATGGAGAATTATATAAAATAGATAAAAAAACATTAAAGGATTTGGATTTGCTAGAAGGATATCCAATATTTTACAATAGAAAACAAATACAGGTTATTTCTAATGGAAGTAATTATTTATCTTATGTATATTTTTTAAAAGAAGATTTGATTGAGAAAGGATCTTCCTTAAATAATTGGACTATTGATAATGAAGCCGGGGGTTTTTAAAGTGGCTGAATTAGACCACTCTAAAAACTTTAAAAAACTCACTTTAATTTAAAATTTATTATCCATTCTTCAATTTATCTCTTAACTCAGCTAACTTTTGAGTAATAACATTTGCGTCTTTTTCAATTTTTGACACGTCACCTTTAAATTCCAAAACAACTAATGGATTCATTTTTATTGCCGATTCAAGTGATTCGAGCATTGGTACAAAATTTTCAGTATATGAAGACTTATCGATCATTTTGTCTTTAAAGTCATAATCAATACCTTTTAAGAAATAATACGTGGCGATAAGATTACCTCTAATATGATAGAATTTATCGTCTTCTGTCATAAATGTAGTTTTAGACGCTAAATTTGTTTGTATTTGTTGTTTTACCTTATCCAGTACCTCAGCAAGATTATCTGAATTAACAATGAATACAGCTGTTTTACTGTACATTGGTGTATTTTTATTTGCCTCTAATTCTTTTAAATACTGATCCATTGAAGCTATTGATTGCTTTAATCTTGTTGAATAAGACGTGAAATATGGTCTTTCATAATCGGCATAAATATCAGCTCTTGCTTGGACAAGATTTTTATTAGCACCACCGGTACCTCTATTTCTACCCAAATTATTTTCCAAAGTATTGACAGCAATTCTGTAAATTTCAATTTCACCAATTTGCTCATTTGGTTTATTATCAATCCAATTTCTAACTCCAATAAAATTAGTAACTAAACCTTTGTCTAATAGGCCCTGTATACCATTTCTAACAGCCATTACAGTTGATTTACCCTCTAGTTCAGAATCTTTCTTAATTGGTTCCAAATGTGTTGTTGTTACACTATAAAACGGTGCTACAATTAAACTTACTGGAAATAGCCATAACAAATACCCAGAAAAAGCTATAACAAAGATCAATAAAAATCTTACAAAAAATATTCCCCACTCTTTTGGATTAAACAAATACTCTAATATTTCATAAATATTATCTAATATCATTTCTTTCATAAAAACTCCTTTAATTAAAAATAGATTTTATCAAAAATTAAATTAATTTAAACTTAGTATATCCCTAAAAGGGATATAAATTACAATTTAATCACATATTCAAAAGAACGAGTTTCATTTTGATATGTACTTGAACCAATATATTCTGCAGATAATGACTCAAATAATTTTATACTTGATTTATTATCTTGATCTATAGAAAGATATATTTTTTCATTTTCAAAAAACTTAAAAAGATTTTTTTCGTTAAACCTTTTTTTCTATATTTCAAATTTGTATAGATTGTAGTTAATTCTAAATTACCTTCAGGTTCTTTAAAAAAAACAACGTATGATAAAAATATCTTCTCCGTCAATTAAAAGATATGTTGATAAATCAGAATAACCTTTCCATGCTATAAATGTAGAAGCTGATATTGCTGCACATTCCCCTAATTTATCAATAAATGTCTTTTCAGCCTTACAAATAAACCCTAAATGAGATTTATTGTCCGTGTTTAACTTAATTATTTTCATAACAATCCTTTTTTAATTTTATAAATTCAATATATTGAATTATTTATATATAATAAATATATATTACATATAAATTCTATTTCTAAATATGTAGATAGAATAAATTTAAACTAAAAAGGATTTAAAATGGGTTTATTGTGTAATAAATGTATGTTTAGCAGAGAAGTTCCAGGAAATACGCATATTGAATGTATAAGAAAAAATGTAAAATTAACAGGAGCCGAAAAACATGGAATTGATAAAGGTTGGTTTTATTTTCCCGTTCTATTTGATCCTATCTGGGGGTCCGAGTGTGATTCTTTTGTAGACAAAAAATACAAAAGATTATCAGAAGTATCTGATCTTGATATATTTCTATTATATATAATAGAAAAACAAAGATACTCAGTGATCAATGATTCTGAAAAGATCCAAGTAAGAAAAGAAAACAACATTGAACTTTTGAAAAATGAAACCTTAAAAACATTATCAAAGTCAAATGAACTTGACTTTGATATAAGAGAATCAGGTGTGAAAAGATCTGAATTTGAATCTATATTATCTAAATTTTTAAAGATATAGATAGTAGTAAATAAGAAAGAGTAACACCTCTTTCTTATTATAATTTTTAATTTATATAATTAAATCTTATTTTTTAAAAAATATCTAAAAAGAAAATAATTTAAAATCAAATTTGATAACACAAGAAGCAACTGCAGATACCATGGTATTTCAATTTCAGTTTTAAGATACCCATAGGTTTCCTCCATAGGTTTTCTTTTCCAGTATTTTAAAATTATGCTTTTATATTTATTGAGTATTTTATCTGTGTCAAAAATGCTCATACCTGAAAAATCTCTTTCCAACTCAATTCCAAAGCGTTCATTTTCACTCCAATTAATACTATCTGACCAAATAATTTTATTATTTCTCACACCTAATATCAATACAGAATCGTTTTTATTGGCTCCTTTCCAGGCAATATCTAAAGAGTCCTTAAAATCTTTATCTTTATCTGTAACATAAATAAGAATATTGATTTGTTTTATTTTTCCAAATTTTGAGTTAAGAATGTTTAATTTTTTTTCAAGATCTCTCTGATTAAAGTTTATAACTCTATCTAAATATATACGTCCATAATAATTATTTGTTATTTTTGGATATTTCTCAACTTGATATTTTATCTTACCTTTGTTTTTTTGAATTGTTTCTTTAGAACCTAATAAATAATTTTCATACCTATGTTCTTTTGCAACTGGGATTAATATGTTTGGCTTAGATACCCATACGTCTCCCTCACCCTTTAATTTTGAATAAGTTGTTTGACCATATCTATGAACATGCTTTTCTCTCGCACCAAATTGTTTTTTGGCATTGTAAAAATTTCTTTCATTTATAATTATTGAATCATTATCACTATCTATAATATAGTATGATTTACTATGTCTTGTTGTACATGTCTTATGCACTTCATGACAAACATTTTCTCCTTTGGAATTTGTTGTGCATACCGTTTCTGAACAGTCATACTCCTCTGTCCATGGCTCATTATATTTAAATTCAACAACCTTTGTACTTATAACTTCCGTTTTATATATGTCTGTTCCAAATAAATAAAACAAAGCCGTCATTGTCGTTAAGAAAGCTATGGTGACAAAAATTTGTATAAAAAATTCGTTTAATGATATTTCTTTATTATTTACAACTTGATAAAACATAAATATAATAATAATAACTATATTTGTCCATAAAAAGAAATTACTTAATAAAAGATCTATCATTATTTTTCTTTTTCAAATATATTTGGTCTTGACATATTTCCTGTCTTGAAAGTTTTATTTGTTTTATTGTTCACAATAAGTTGATTCATTATAAATTTAGCTTTCTCGGAAGGAAATCCAAATAGCTTAGCAATATTACCTTGAATTGTATAATTAATAAAATCTTTATAGTTTCTGACTCTATCAATTTTTTCACGTTGAGTTGATTCAAATTTTCTATAACCAGCCTCAATAGATCTACTTAAATCTTTATATAATTCAGGTGAAACTGTTAATCCAGCAGATTCAGCTATAGCTTTAAACATTAGATTTTGATCATTTTTATATCTTAACATGTTTTTATCTATTGTTTCTAAGACGTCTTTTTTATATTTTGAAACAACCACCCCTTTTTGTTCAAGCACCTCTATAATACTATTTGCATATACATTTTGCATATCTTCATATATTGCTATAATACCATTTTCTTTTTTTCCAGCCGTTGTGTATGAATTCCATACAAATGCTGCACCTAATAATATAAATACTAAAAATCCACCAATAATACTTAATGCTATTTTCATGTTACACCTTTTTTTTTATTTATTATATAAAAATATTTCTTAATTTGTGATTAAATATTATATTGATTAATCATGTTTAAGCTCTTTTCAATATGGTTTTTATTATAATAATTTCGATATAAAATTAAATTTAAAAAAACAAAAGGATCACAAATCTATGATTAAAATAAAAATTTTAAATAAAAATGCTAAAGTCATTTTTAGACATGAAGCTTCAAGTATAACTTATCCTAAAGAAAATATTATTGAATTTATAGACATTAAAACAAAAAAGAAATATAGATATATTATCAATACATTGGATCTTATTATTGAAGAAGATATGTCTATCTCATAATATTTTGATACATAATCATATATTACTAAGAAGTTATACATGATATTTTTTCATATATAATATATTAAAACACAAGGATTAAAAAATGTTTAGTAATCAACTAACAAAAGCAAGAAAAGAAAAAGCTGAAAGATTATTGGCGGCGGGAATGAATCCATTTCCAGCTATTGAAAAAATCTTTACAGAAAGTGATTTATCAGAATTTCAAAGTAGATACAAATCAGAAGAAGATCTAGACTCTGAAGAGTTCTTATTTACAGGTAGAGTTATGCTTCTTAGAAAAATGGGAAAATCAGGATTTTTAACATTTCAAGGTAAAAGTGATAAAAGACAACAGGTTTTCTGTTCTTTAAATGAAATGAAAGATAATTACCCTGTATTTAAAAATATGCTGGATATTGGAGATATTATAAAAATTGAAGGTGTCTCATATTTTACAAAAACAGGTGAATTAACAGTTCTTTGTAAAAAATTAACTGTTTTGACAAAAGCATTATCTCCTCTTCCTGAAAAATTTCATGGTTTAGAAGATTCTGAAACAAGATACCGTCAAAGATATCTTGATATGGTTATGAACATTGACGTAACAAAAACAATGATCACCAGAAGTAAGGTAATTAATTTTATTCGAACTATAATGAATGAAAATAATTTTCTTGAAGTTGAAACTCCAGTTTTAAACAATATTCCAGGTGGGGCAAATGCAAAACCATTTATTACTCACCACAATGCTTTAGACGCAGAGAGATTCTTAAGAATTGCCCCTGAGCTTTATTTAAAAAGATTAATTGTCGGAGGTATGGATAAAGTATTTGAAATTGGAAAAAACTTTAGAAATGAAGGTGTTGACGCAACTCACAATCCAGAATTTACTTCTATGGAATTTTACTCAGCTTACACAAATTACAATGTGTTAATGAGTTTTATTGAAATTCTCTTTAAAGAGATTATTGAATCAATTCAGGGTCGTAATTATATTATTGAGTTTGGAGATAAAAAAATAGATTTCTCTAATTGGAAAAAAATTCCATATAGAGAAGCTTTAATTAAAATTGGAAATATTTCTGAAGATATTATTGACGAAGTTGAACCTTTATCAATGTATCTTAGAGAACAAGGTTGTGAAAAAGCAAATGAAACATTGTCTCGTGGTCAATTATGGGAGATAGCTTTTGACGAATTTGTTGAAAAAGAAATTGTTGATCCAATATTTATTACGGATTATCCAATTGAGATTTCTCCTTTAGCAAGAAGAAGTGACTCAAATTCAGATATTGCTGAAAGATTTGAATTATTTATTGCAGGTCGTGAAATTGCAAACGGTTTTAATGAGCTTAATGATCCAGAAGATCAATATCAAAGATTTATGGATCAAGTAGCTCAAAAAGACAATAATGACGAATCTATGCATATGGATAAAGATTTTATTAAAGCTCTTATGATTGGTATGCCTCCAACAGCTGGTGCTGGAATAGGAATTGATAGGCTAGTTATGTTATTAACAAATAACACTTCTATTCGTGACGTCATTGCATTTCCTGCTATGAAATAGTTTATTTCATTTCTCTCTTTTTTTGAGAGAAGTGAAAAACTGTATCTTTTAGATTTAATTAAAAACCCATTACTTCATAATAACTTTATTTCTACCATTTTCTTTTGCCATATAAAGATTTTTATCAGCCTCTTTTATCCTTGAAACTAAATCTATATCTGTATTAATGGATAATCCAAATGAAGCTGTTATTTTTATGTTAAATGAATCTGCAGATATAGTTGTTTTTTCAATTATATCTTTCAAATCATTTATTCTTTTAAATAAAACTTTATCAGTAAAAATATCCTTATTAGACACTTTTAAAAAAAGAACAAACTCTTCTCCACCCCAACGAACAACATAGTCAGAATTATTTTTTACAGTCTGCTTCAATATACGTGAAAACTCTTTTAGTACAATATCTCCAGAATCATGGCCATATGTGTCATTTACTTTTTTAAAGAAATCTATGTCAGCAAAAACAACATAGTATTTATTACCTGACATTTCTTTCTCTTCTATTTTTTGAAAAAAATGTCTATTATTTACCCCTGTTAACGAATCTATATATATATTGTCATTATTTTTTATAAAATTATTCCATACGCAACATGACGTCGCAGATATCGCTGTAGATATTAATATTATAGAGTCTATTGTCATTTTACATTAACTCTCCTATAAATGTAATTTACCATTATGTATGAGCTTATTTATAATCTTCATATTTTTCATTACACCTCTTACATAAGTTATATTTTTTGTTCCACCATTATATCTTGATATTGCTATAAAATAACTGTGATAATGATTTATATTTACAATAAAATATTTTGTTGCTATATCGATAGACAATACATGGTCATTTAAAATTAATTTGGCTAATTCATGATCTGACAACTTATCATATTTATGTATATTGAATTTTCTGAACACATATCTTGCTGTCTGAACTCTTATCTGAAGTATACCCAAAGAAGCATGCTCTATTTTTCCACTCTCGTCAATATCTGCTATTGTATATTTATTTCTTGATTCTTTTTTACCAGCAGAACTCTCTTTTAAACAAATACTGGCCATTGTCTTTGGAAAAGTATCACCCTTATAGTCAGATTGTTTTTTTGAATTATCTATTACTGTCTGTAAGATATTTATCTGATATTGACTAATCGCCATTAATGATTTTGAAAAAATTAACAAAAACAATACCCACTTCATTTATTCCCCTTTTAAAATATATGAAAAAAATCTCTCATGATTATCACTCCACAAGACATTAAATTTTATATCAAAACCCTTTTTAATAAATGAACTGTTTTTAAAATTATTTTTAAAGTTCTTTATCAAAAACATTCGGTAATAATCCCCAAGAAATTTACGTTCTTTGTTTGTAGGATTATAGTTATCTATCTTCGTAACCTCTGAAGGATTCAATAGACAATTTATTGTTATTACATTATTATCTACTGTTATTGAATCTAAATTTGGTGAATTCTTTATTTTTTGCTCAGCATTCTCAATACCACGCTTTAAAAACAATGTGTCATTTAATGTTGGTTTTGCATACAATGATAAAGTAATTGTAATTATTAATAATATATATCTCATTTTTAAACCTCTTTTTTAAGATTTATTATTATACTATATAATTATTAAATGAATCTTAGTATTCATATGTTACTATACAACAATATTATTCGTTAAGATATTAAAAGGAGGAAATTATGATTGTATTTTTTGGAAAAAATGGTTCAAATGTATTAAATTTACTTTATTTGGGATTTCCTATTAAAGCAGCATTCACAAATCGAAAAGATTCTGATTTATTAAAAATATTAAATGAATTGAAAATACCCACATATATTAATTCAAAAAATATAAAAAAAGATCTGGAAAAAATAGATCATAAATTAATTGTTCTTTTAGGATATATGAAAATTTTGGATAAAGAAATAACAGATAATTTCAATATAATAAATATACACCCCTCCATTTTACCTAACTATAAAGGTTTAAACGCATTTGAAAGGTCTTTTTATTCAAAAAAACATACAGGTATAACTTATCATTATATTAATGAAAATCTGGATTCTGGGGAGATTATAGAAAAAATTAAACTAGATTACAGTGGATTAAACTTAAGTCAAGCAAAATTATATTTAAAGTATAATGAATATATGCATACCCCAAAGATAATTCTTCAGGAATATGCGAAATGTTAAATACCAGGACCTATATCTGTTAGATCATATGGATTTTTTATATCTGGACAAGCGGAACCCTCTTTATCTTCTACCAACTCTGATTTAAAAGCACTATAGTTATTATAACTATCAATTTGAGCTTTTTTGTATAAATTATACAAATCTTTATTAACAGGAATTGTTGATAAAACGTCGCTTAAGTAAAAATTAATTATCTTTATGTTCTGCACTTCAAGAATACAGGCATTAAAAACGGCATTATCCTTACTTGTTGTTGACGAAACCAATCTATCATAATCTTTTAAAGAATAATTATCAATAAATTCACCTCTAAGTAATTCAAAATCTTTTTTACTATAATCACTTGAATAATCTTTTAGACCAATATTATATTTGCTCATGATTTCTTGAGTCATTCCAAGTACAGGCTTGCTTCTTGTTGAATAAACCATATTCAATAAAATGTTGTCAAATTGCTCTGACCACAAAGAATAAAGATCTGCTTTTACTTTTTGTGTCTTATAAAAATCAGAAATACTAATTTTCTCATTTTTTGAAATATAGTTAACTACATTTTTGTCATTAAAATTATCTTCTACAACGTTACTTTTATTTAAATCAAGATTTTTTGAAAATTCTTTTATGAATTTATTGATATTTCCATTTGATTTCTCAATCTCACCTTTTGTTTTTAAGAAATGATTTTCAGCTTCAGTGGAATTTATATCGATTTTTCCGTCAAGATTAATATCTATTTTATATCTTACAGGAATACTCAACAGCAAAATATCTTTATCATTACTTATATTGTTGTAAAAGTTTATTTTCCTTTTCTCTCTCAATGATTCGGTAATTTCTTTTGGTATCTCTATACCATTTGATAAATTATTATCCTTATCCATGGACTGCAGCATTCTCAACATAAGATCTGTTTTTTCTTTATCACCATACATTAAATCTTCAGGAGTTAACATGTTTTTTGTTTCAGTTGTACCTAGAATCAAATTTCCTATTTTAAATGTAACTTCTTCATTATACATGTATTTATATGAACCATTTTTATCAGTAACTCCAGTAATTCCACTAGCTGTTTCATACGAAACACCTTCAACTGGAGAATCAACAAAATATCCGATATTCATATTATCTGTATCTTTAGAAGACATGTTACAACCAGATAGAATTAGCAATGAAGCTAACCCTATTGTACTTAAGATTTTATTTTTCATGATTCATGTCTGTGATCATATCTGAAAGTTCAGATTCACACTGTTTCATTTTTTTATCTGTATCAGCAAGAGCAAAACATGTTTCAGAATTTTTTAATTTTGAAATAATCTTTCCTCTAGAACTATTTGAATCAACCTTATACTCAGCTAAAGTGTTTTTGTATTTTTCTTTAACTTTACTAGTAACAACTTTTGCTTTTTCAGCAGTTATAGCCCCAATTGTTACAGCATATTTCTTTGCCTTATTATATTTTTCAGCACTAATTACCTTAGCTTTTTCAATAAAACTCATTTTTTTTGCTGAACGATTAACAATTTCTTTTGCTGTTGCGTCAACGTCTTTTATATTTTTAACTTGACCAGCCATAACACCTTTCATTGAACCACCATATGTTCCGTCTTTATAGCCCTTTAATGCTTTTACAATATCTTGTTTTGACATATCTTTGACAATCTTAGATTTACCCAATGCACTTTTCTCAAAGTTCTTTCCATGACAGCCTACGCAAGCATTTAAATTATCTCCCGCATACAAACCTGTAGATAAGATTGTCGCAGCAACTAAACCTGATAGAATTGTTGTTTTTTTCATTATTATTACCTCTTTTATTTTGAATTGAAATGATATTATATTATATAAAAACTTAAAATATTATAAATTAACGTTTATATTAAAGATTAATGATTTTTAAATGGAGTTCGTATTGTCTTTGTAATATTGTTTTTAGAGATTATCCTATAATCTATATTGTCATTATTTTTCATATAAGCTATGGCGTCTTTTGAAAAAATAGGATTTGATACTATAAATAATTTCTTGATAGTCCAATTTTTATATACCGGTCTCTTTTCAATAAAATCAATAGTGTCTCCAACAAAAGATTTTATCTCCTTTTGATCTATATACTTTTTATTCTTCTTAACCCAATCCATGGACCAGTTTTTACATTGAATCAATAAAATCTCTTGTTTATTAATTGCTATCAGATCAATTGAATTATCTTCCATTCCATTTTCAAATCCATTATATTTCACAATATATTCTTTTTCTTCAAAATATCTACCTATAAAACTTTCATAATCATTACCAATTATTTTTTTATTATCCGTCCCATATCTTCTATATTTGGTAAGACCGTATAATTCCATATTTTTATTATAAAGAAGAAATTCACCATATTTTCCATTAGCTATATGGATACCTTGATTTCGCCCCTTTTCAGTTGGTGTTATTTTCTTATCTATAAAAGATATGAATTTTTTCTCTAATAAAAAATCAGTCAAAAGAGATTTATCTATTTTGTTAAAGTCTGCTAAATCTTTTAAAGTAACATATATAAGTTTTTTCATATTTTAATTATATATAAATTATTTAATTTAATACATATTATCGTCATTTATTTTAATATTTCTCTTATATTTAAATTATTCTAAGTAGTAAATTTAATAAGAAATTAAGTTCACTTATATTATAATAACCTTAATTAAAATAAAGGGTACAAAATGTTAGATAAATATTTTGATATAGCAAATTCTGTAAGAAACATTATAAATTACAAAAAAATAAAAAGTGAAAAAATTAAATTTAAAGAAAGAAAAGATAAAATAATTAAGTCTAAAAACAAAAAAGATAAAATTGCTTTACTTATAACATTATTGTTGTTTTTAATATTATTTTCTCCTGCCTTAAATAGCAATTTATTACTTAATCTTTTTTCTATGGTTATTATTCTGTATGTATCATTACGTATTATTATATTTCTTGACACAGAAGCTGAGATAAAAAATTTTTATAATAATATAAAAAAAGAAAAATACAGCAAAATAGAAAAGAAAGATCTTTCCAAAATAAAAGATTTAACAGAAAATGTTATTAATGAAAATATTATGAAATTAAATAAAATTTTTCCTTTTATTAAAGATAAAAAAGATTTCTTTTTATTAAAAGCGTCAAATAAAAATATCAAAAAACAATTGAAAAAAGAAAATATAAATATAGATATTATTGGAAAAGAAAATTTTCTATGTTTAGTTAAAAAAGAATTCGAAACACTCAGAAAGAAAAGGGACGATTTATATGATTTAACATGCAAAGAAAATCGGACTTCAGACGATATAGGAGACTTCGATACAAGTAATATAAAAAACTGGGAACTAAAAAATATGGATCGTCTTTAAAAGGAGAAGGAAATAATTATGTCTAAAAAAATGAATCTTATAAAAAATATACCATATGCAATAATATTGCTAATATATCTTGACATAGCTTATTATATGTATATAAATTATGAATTAGTAACAGAAATTAAAAAAAATAATTATAATATATGGATTGAATACAGTGGTTCATTACCTTATCTATCTCAGGATAATTATTTATATTCTTTAATAGGTTTATTTGTAGTTTATTGTATTGTAGCTATTTGTTTTAATATAAATGGAACTATTAAGGATAATGATATTAAAATATCTAATTTAAGTCACTTAATAGCATATCTTGGTTTTATTATTGGAGGGGCTGTATTTATTGAACAATTATTTATGAGTCTCTGTTAATTATGTAGCCTGAAAGGATATTATTAAGAAGAAATAATTTCTTCTTAATAAATCTATACTCAAATTGAATTCAACTCTTCTCTAAGCTTATTCAACTCTTTTATTTTTAAAAGTATCTGATTCATTAAATACTCTTTTCTATTTAAAGTTGAATTTCCACCTTTATTGATTATCTGATTATCCATTAAAACTCTTTTAATAGCTTCTTCTGGATTGTGAGCTCTGAAAACCTTAGATTGATCATTACCTTTAACAATAATATATTCTTGATAAATATGACTATTATTTTTTGATATTACTGAAGCACCCCAGTAAAAATCATTATTAATAATAATCGGTTGAGGTAATACTGCTTCCCAGCGAATTGAATCAGCACCCAAAGAAGAAGTTATTACAGAAATTGCACCAGATTCGTCCATAACACCAGATAAATCAAAAGATTTGACCTCACCTGTCTTTGTATTATAAAGCATACCTTCAACAAGACTTGAATCATTCTTATTGACACTTGTCATTCCTGTAAAATACCAAGTTTGATTATCTTCTGTAGTAACAAACCAAACTTCTGAACCATTATAAGTTGTAGGAACATTTATATTCTCTCCACCAAATAAAAAGTTAGATAATCCATTTATGTATTTACCATACCATTCAATTTGAATCTCGGCAATTTTACCTGGATATATTTTATCAAGCCAAGATAATTTAGCCGCCTCTTTTAATGTTAACTCTTTTAAATCGCCAGTTTCAGCATTTAATAAAAGTATCTCAGAAGCTTTATATCCCGCCATAAAATTAATTGGTTTTATGATTGTACAAATATAAAAAGGTGTGCCATTATCATTAACCTCATAGTGAATACTAAATTTTTTAAATCCACTTTTAATTTGGAAGATCCTATTTATGTTTGAAGTAAAAAAAGAATTATTAGAATATTTTACTTTTCTATCTAAAACTAGTTTTGCCTTTTTATCTGGATTAGTTGCTGAAACAACTATATATCCTGGCACATAATCTTGCTTTAACCATTTGGTAAAACCAGAATAATCTAAAGGTAAAATCCAGACTAATTCATTTTTAAATATTTGAATTGAAGTCATATCTTTGTCAATCTCATATTGTGAAGATATCTGAACACCATTTTGCTTAACACCTATAACCTTTGAAGCTATAGAAATAGCCATGTTTCTAGTTACCGTTCTTGTTTTTGAAAATTTAAAATTTTCTTTACTCTCACTAACAGGATTTATACTTTTTGCTAGTGAATTAGCTGATACAAGATTACTTGAAAGTAATACTATTAATATAATATATGCTGTAAGAAAAGAAATAATAAGACTAAGAGTTCTTTTATCTACCTCTTTATAATGTCCATATGTATTAAAAATGTTACGAAACAACACCTCTCTCAATGCAATAACCATTGCAAAAAATATTGCAACATAAATGTATACGTATTCAACGCTAATTGATATGTTAACCAATAACATTAATGTTATCAATACTGCTAGAGATATAATGAATTCTCTTGTCGGTTTTTTATAGTTCATAAGAACTCCTTTTGTTTTTTAAAATTTAATTTAACAATCAAGTTAAATATATTGTGTAATATGTTTCTAAATTACAGATACATATTAAACTTTATTCATATCTTTTCTATTTATTGTTATAGCTATTAATTACCTTTTAAGCTGTTTTTCTATATAATTATATATCTATTTAAAAGGACTGAAATATGAAAATTATTAGCAAATTTAATGAACATTATGATAGATTTTTATCCCCGTCTTCTTTTTCAGAAGATTTGGTCTATGAAAGAAAATTGAATGACACAGTTTCTGTATCTAAAGAAAAGAATATTGAGGAGAACAATATTAATGAAACAATTTTAACTGAACTGAATAAAGTTTTTGAAAAATATCTACAAGATAAAGGGTATAGTTTTAGTCTTATTATTGCAGGAGAAACAATTACTCCATTTATTACAAGAGTTTCTAATATAGGAAATAACTTCAATGATTATGATTTTATATACGAAGATAGAGAAGAAGATATGACAAAAGTTGAAACAGAATTTATGAATAGAAATTTTAATGATTTATACAATAGTATAAGAGAAATTACTTCTGCTCCTATTGTTACATATTCTCAATATGAAGGTTCTTATTTACTACCTGAATCTATTAAAATGAAAAGAGGGGCTAACTTTAATTCTCCACTATACTATCTTAATGCTCATAAATATTTAGACGGAGCTATTCTTCTTAAAGAAATTGAACTTTTTCTTAATAAGTTAAAATATAAAGAAAACAAAAAGTCATAAATAAATTAAAGCTAAGTATATTTAAAATACTTGGCTATTTGACTGATAAAATTTATAATTATCATATAGGGGGTTTTTACTTCTTTTGCTGAATAGTATTGAAGTAATTTCGAATGGAATTTTGAGAATAAGAATATTTCTATTTTCATGAATTTTTTATATTTTTTAATAAAGCGTATCTTTTAGATATATGTTTTTATAACTTTACCTAGAGTATATTAAAAAGGTCGGAACTTTAATTTTTTTTAAGCTTTTTTTAGTTATAATTACATTAAGTTAAAGGGAAGAGACATTATGTTTTCTATTTACTGTCGTTTAACGGTAATATGAGCTGAGTACCGATCTGGGGAAAAATCATACGAGAAATTTGAAATCCTAAGGGTTTGATAATATCTTATCTTTAGCTTAAAAAACATTTGTTTGTTGAACTGATCAAATACAGGTAAATCTTATTATTTTGACTGAAATGAAATAATAAGATAAGGGAGACTTTGTTTACGATAGTCCAGTTTTTCGGATTGGATTATTCGCTTATCAAAGATTTCTCCGCAGCGGACAAAATATGTACTTAAAAGTATATATTTTTAGGTGTGTTTTACATTCAGAGTTTCATACAATAGTGAAAAAAAACCTGAATATGTCGTTGGACTTTTCTACTGTATATTTCTTGAAGGATATATGGTAGTGTAGGCATAATGAATTGCCTGTCTGAGAGTGCTTAGCAGTACGAAAGCCCAAGAATCAACTTCAAGTGAGGGCTTCCGACTTATATTCTGCATTTATTCTCTAAAAAACTCTCTATTTTTTCAAACCCCTTTTTCTTAAATAATTTATATATTCAATATGTTCGAATTTAGAAAAAATAATTCCACCTTTTTCAATTTTTATATCTTGTCTTTTTAGAAAAATAAAATACATTTTTATACTCTCTGAATAAAGAAATAAACCCTTCTTTAAATTTTTTTAAATGGAATAATATATGAAGGTCTTATAAACATAGATAAGATATATCCCGCTACACTCCCTCCAACATGAGCATACCAAGCTACTCCATTTATTGTTCCAGTTAACACCAAGAATAAGTGAAAAATGAAAAATATCATTAGAAATTCTTTTTCTTTATTAAATAACATTGCATAATACGCATATACTCCAAAAATAGCTCCAGAAGCACCAATTACATTAACATTGATATGTATAGTGGCTAGGGTGATATACGTGAATAAAGAGGCTCCTAGGCCCGATATAAAATATACTATTAAAAACTTTAGTTTTCCTATTTTTTCCTCTACAGCATTTCCTAAATCCCAAAGAGCAAGCATATTAAATAAAATATGAATTATTCCTCCATGAAGAAACATATTCGTTATCCAAGCAATTGGATCTGTAAGAGTTGCTGAATTCATTCCATATAAATTATATATATGATTTATATATATTGTTCCTGGGTAAATTTCCATTAAAATAAAAATTAAAATGTTGAATAAAATTATTAAATTTGTAATTGTTATTATTTTTTTCGTCATACTAAACCTCTTTTCTTAAATTATATCAAAAGAAATTTTTAAATCATTGAATCAATAAAAAGATATATGAATTCTATTCTTTATTTTTTAGAATGTATCAATATTCTAAAGCTAAAAATGTTTTTGGTTCAATAAATTTTAAATTAATTTCACTAAACAAAATAGCTAACTGTTCTGTAAATTCATTTATTGTTTTCTGTTCTGAATTTAACTTATCTATATTTAAGATATAGTCCGAATTATTAGTGCTTATTTCTATTGAAAGGTCTATAGAATATAAAATTAAACTACAATTGTCAGCTTCTGAATAACCTACGTTTTTTAAACCCACTTTATTGAATTTATTTGATAGATTTCTTGAATCTAATAAAGAATAAATACTAATTGTTTTATCTAAAGATAAACTTCCCAAATTAACTCCATAATATAATCCAACTACACAATCTAAACTCATTTAATAATCCTTTGATTTTTGTTTGAAAGCATATACTTTCAACATAATTTGATAATTATTATACTTTGACTTTAATTAAATCTATCTTTATTTTTACCATAAAAAGTAAATTTTCCTTTTATGTTTATATAATATGATTTACTTTAAAAAGGGCCCTTCATGAAATATTTAATATTGATAATAAAAAATGCTGCATTGAAATTTCTTTTATTACTGAAATACTATCTAGTTTAAATGTTACTGAAAATATATCTTCAAACGATTCTATTATAGGTTTTACTCCATTAAGAAATAAAATTTATCCAACTCTATCTATTGATATATTTATAAAAAAAATTCACTGAAAAATCTAATGACCTATATTTATTATTTTTTAATTAATATTAGCTATATTAATGGAATTAAAGAAGGAAAAATTCATATCAGTAAATAATGAACTTATTTATATTATTGATATCCATGATAATTTATAACAATTATCTAGGCTTCTGTACAGTTCTTAATTCTATCAAAATCATTTAGAAGTAGTGAAATTAAATCTGTGTCTTTCTTAATTTTACTTCCATTTTTTACAAAAGATAATTTGCCAGCAGAAGCATTCCTATGTCCACCACCATAAAAGTATGTCTTTGCTATATTCTCTACATTAACCCTATCGTCTGTAGATCTAAATGATATTGAACCTTGATTGCTTAAATGACATACAAATGAAATATCTTTATTATCAACTAATGTCATATGAAGAACGTTTTGGAAAATTATATTCATATTGTAAAAAACTCTTATTTTATAATTATTTACAGTTTTATCTATATATAAATTATGCTCAACAATATATTCATAATGTTTTTTTGATATCAATATATCCAAAGGTATATCTTCTTTTGATCCTAAAAAATCTTTTTCAATTTTATAAGAAGAATGTTCCGAATCAAATATCTTATTATTAATTGTTAACTCTGCTGAATATTTCTCAATAAAATAGAATACAAAATCTCTTCTTAAGTCAGATATCTGTTTTATATAATGTTGAGATTTTTCTTTAAAAAAACTATTTAAAGAAATCCCTTTTAAAAAACAAGAATCTGTCTCAAGCCATAAATCATATGCATTAACATATTTTATAAATTCATATTCAACAACTATATCTTTCAAAAGATATTCGAAAGCAAGTAACGTTGCTGATTTAGCATTGTCATATTTATACCAGTTATATTTACTAGAAATATCAGAACTTGTTTCATGGTGATCAATTACCAATAATATTTTTATTTTTAAATCATTTAAGTATTTAGATAATTCATTATCAATACTTATGTCGGTTATAATTAATGAATCGCTGCTATTTAATTTAATGTTGTCTAATATATTTTTTATCTCTGATTGTCTAGATATGTTAAACATTTTAATATTGTGTTTATTTATATTAGCATACTTCTTAATAATTAACTGTGAAGCATAACCGTCTAAATCATTATGTGATATTGAATAAATCATTGAGTAATTTCCTCTTCTTTATCTCTACATGACCTTGGACAACTTCTTAAAAGAAAACTAACTAAAAAGCTAATCAAAAATACAATGAACATTAATGAAAGAAAGAGATTTTTATAAAAGTCGGTCCATAATAATATATTTATATCTGTATTTATCCCATTAAATAAAAACATAGATAATAAAACGAAGGAATAATTTAATATTGTCATACCGAACATTGTTTTTAAGAAATTATAAAGCATATATTTACCACCAGTTATTTTTTATATGAATTATATCGAAAAATAATTTATTGAACCTTAAAGATTTTAATGATAATAAATAATTGAATACTTATTATCATTAATGATTTATACTAGTTTTTTAATAAATTACTAACACATTTATTAAAGGTTGATATTAGTCCCGTATGAATATAGCCTCCTGACTCAATATTTATAAGATACACATGATCACCCTTCATTATGTTTTGTATAATTTCATTATATTTCTTTTTTAAAGAAGAAAAGTTGTTACTATATTCTTCTATTGACTTATTAACTCTACTTCCATTAGTTGTAACTATTAAAGCATACATACAAAAAACCTTTTATTTAATTTTTTATTTATTATTAATAAATAATGTTTTGTAATAGTTGTGTATATATGTTTTTTTTGATAAGATACATTAATAAACACATGGGGGTAACTTTAGCTTGAATGTAAAATTAAATTCCAAGAATGAAGAAATATTTAATTTAATCCCTAGAGAATATAGGGGTGTTGTTATTAATAGTATATTGACTCGTAGTTTTGAAAATGCAAGTCTTGTAAAGGAACTTAATTTCTACTTAAATTCAGAGGAAGTTGATAAGATAATTGAGTTGTTAGAAATTCCAGATATAAAGATAGAGAAAGAAAAAAAATATTATAGTAAAGACAAAAGGAAGGCTGGAATAAAGAAAGAAATTGAAAATAAAAAAAAGAATGAACAGGTTTTGGAAAATGCTTTTAGCGGGTTTGACTATTAAAAGATACACTTTGTATTCCTGCAAATAACTATTTACACTCATACAAAAATAATTATCTGTATATAATGGGATTATAAATATGTTTTGAGTTATAATTGTTTTAATAAATTTATGGAGAAAATTATGTCAAAAGATTATAAAACTGGAGAAAAATTTGTTATTGAGGATAGTAAGACGTTTATTTCTATGCTTCATGGCAATACAAAAGAAAACGCAATTCATTATAAACTATTAACAGATTTTGCATTTAAGCAAAAATCAAAACTAGCTCCAGAGATTCCAACATATGATTATCAGTACGTGATAAATTTTGCAATAGTAAAAGCTATAAATGGATTCTCTGAAGATAAGGGTGCAAAATTACAATCTTATTTTTGGGAAAAACTTAGAGGTGAAATTAGTGCATATAGATCAAAACAAAATTCATTACAAAAGAAAGTCTTGGCAATGATCGAAGAGGGTGCTTCTGAGGGTGTTGAATATGTTTATCAAAAAGGTGCTGGTGTAAATGGTGACGAAAATTATCTTGAAGCAATCGATATTGAGTCAACTGAAGATAAAATTGAGAGACAGGATCAATATAGAAGACAGATAAAAGCATTTAAAATGGCTTTCAGTGGAATACCAAAAGAATTACAAATTATTTTAAATGAAATAGGCAAGGGTAAAAATATAAAAGAAATAGCCTCTTTACTCAACATTGAGTCAACTGAAGTTTCTCAAAAGAGAAATTATGGATTGTCTTTAATTTTACAAAGAGTTATGAGAAGTAAGCATATTTCAAATGAAGAAAAGATTGACGTAGCTGAACTTCATGGTTTTGAATATGACAAGGAAGAATTTGAAGAGACTTTAGGTAAAGAAGATATCGTAGAGTAGGGATTATATAAATGAAGAAAAAATATTTATATAGTTATAACCCTTCATATATTTATGATAAAAATTCACAATATAAAATATTGACTGAAAGATATGATAATTGCTTTAAATCTTTTTTGAATAAAGAAAGTTATAATAAAGAATTGTTTTTTGAAGCTATAAATGATATGAAACTATATATTAATTCAAGTTTTTATTTTGGTATATATCAAAAATATGATAATAAAACGCCAATTGAAAAGATTATATATGCCATATTTTACAGATATTCAAAAATAATTGGATCAATAGAATTAGCTAAAGCTCAAATAGAATATCAAATATTAGATTTAGCTGAAAATTCAATCTACTATTCTTTAGGTATAGAATCATATAAAAAAAGAAATTTTAAATGGAATAATGAAAAAACTTTTTTAAAACATACTATAAATTCTGTATTTTTTGTTTTACTACTAGAGTTTTTCAGAAAAAAAGAATATGAGTTTAATTTTGAATTTAACAATGACATTCAAAAAAATAACTATAATAATGTAATTGAACTTTTGAATAAAAATAAATTTATTCCAAGATCAATAAAAGATAAATTAAAATTGTATCTGGAGTGTGATATAGAGTATAGTGATTTAAACAGTAAAGATATAAAATATCTTGAAAAGATATATGAGGATTATCTTTAGATATGCTATTATATTTAACTGACAATCCAATAATCAAAAAAAATATTCCCGGATCTTTCTTGCTTTATCAATTATATGACTGGCGTGTTATATATGATAAGGAAAATAGTGATATAGAAAATGATTTTTTTAAAATAAAGAAAAATGTAAAAAATAAAAATATAAAAGAATCTCTTAAGATAAATAATGAAATTGTTTGTATTGTAGCTGAATCGAATTATAAATTTAAATACGAGTTATCTAAATTAAATACAAAATTTTATTTGTGGCATGACTATAGCAAAAGGAAAGAACATAAATTTAACATAAGAAAAAACGAAATTTTATTTAATAGATATTTACAGAGAAGTTTTTTTTCACGTGCAATATATGATAAATTAGCAGCATTAAATATGCAAAGAATAGAACAGTTTTTAGTGTATATAAGTTTATATAAATATAAGAATATTGATAGGGAAATAACGATTGAGTATACGTGTTCTGTAGATAGATTGATAAATGCGATATCTTGTGAAAGAAATGATTTCTGGTACATTATTGATAAATTAATGTATCATAGTAGAAGACTTCATATAGAAGATCCATTTACAGGTAAATTAAAGTTTTTAAATAAAAAAAATTCTTTGTTTAAGGTTTATGAAAAGAATAAGGATAAGCCAATAACAGAAATGACAAAAACATTTTTATATATATTAAAAGATTTAGGGAAAATAATTCCATATGTCGATATATTGAAAACAATAAGATATATGGAAACAAATGAAATTATAGAAATATCCTCAAATGGAGTTTTTTATAAAATAGACAATGAAGATCTAGAAATTGCTTATAAATATTTAGATAAAAACACTTGGTCTTATTTCTATAGCACAAATGATTTTAAAATAGGAATGTTTCCTAGTTTAAATTTTATCTCAGAATTATTTTTTAAATGTCCAAAATGTGGATCAACAGAACTTGGTTCTTCACCATTAAGTTTCTGGTGTTCAAATACAAATTGTAATTTTAGAGTTAAAAGGGTTATTTCTCCTGCTGGTGTACTAAAAAATATAGCAGAGAAAGATTTATTTAGAATGATTAGGTTTGGTGATACTATTATAAAAAATAAATTTGGTGGATATAACAGGTTTTTTATGTATGAGTCAGACAAATACGAGGGTCAATATTATCTTACACCAAAAATACATTCAAATGATATAAATCCGGATAAGGAGGAATCCTAGAAAGGAATATTAGTATTGTGCGTAAAATGCACAATACTAATTAATAATTTATACCATATTTAGAAAGACGACTCTTTATAATTTTATCCATATTGGGATATGGTTTTGGAGAAAAATATCTTATATCATATGGTGTTTTTTGAAACAAAAATACATTTAATGTGCATAAATCTCTTGATTTTAGTGCGTCATTAAATCCGTCTATAAATTTATCCTGCTTATTTCTTGCAGAGGTTAATTTATTTTTTGGTATATTTTCACCTTCAGAATATTCTTCTAAAAATAAATTACTTCTATTTTCATACATATTTTCAAGTGTATGATATCTATTAACAAGTTCTTTTGCCACAACTTTTCCAAAACCCTTAATACCTGGAATGTTATCAGCTGTATCACCGACTATTGCCTGATAATTTAAGAAATCCTCTGTTTCAACACCAAACTTTTCAACAACTTGATCTTTCTTGAATATCTTTTTTGTTTTTGGATCGAGTATTTCAAATCCATTATAAATGAATAACTGATAGGCGTCTTTATCTGTTGTAAATGCTGTTACTGGATACATGCTTGCAAGAGAGGCTAAAACGTCGTCAGCTTCATATTCTGCTACACGAAGAACATTAAATCCTAAATCTTCAAGAACCTGTTCTGTTAATTTAATTTGCTCTTTAAGATCAGGTGAAGTTTCAGAACGATTACCTTTATAAACCTTATCGTCATTTAATGTATCTTTTTTTCTTTTTAAGTTACCACCTTCTGAAGAAAATATAATATGTGTGTATCTATCTTGAGTTGATAAAATCCACTTTACGAAATTAAATGTAGCTTTCAACACGGAAATTTGATCACCTTTATCATTTACCATTTTTGGAAATGAATGGTATGTTCTATGAAATAGATTGTGATTATCAATAACAAGAATTCTTTTCTTCTTATCCTCACTATTTCTAATGACAGAATTTGCGATTTTTAAAAAGTTAATATTATTGGTAAAAATTGTTCCATTACAATTTTCTTTTACATACTCAAGAAAATTATTACATTCCAACGTATCAAATTTTATCCCTTCTGCAATTGAAATGTCTTTTTCATGTAAAAGACATTTGTAGAAATTACGAAAATCTGCTTTTGATAAATAACCATTATCCTTTTCTAATCTTTTTACTGATATGTTTAACATATGCTTACTCCTTTTGTTTTTAAAATTCCATATAAAATATATGAACATAATGTATTATATATAAAATCAAGTATAAATATTCAGTAAGTAGTTAATTTTAATAATCATTTAAGTATCTTTTCGATATGCTTTTTATTAAATAAAACTTAAAGGATATGTTTTGACATATAAAACACATATATTAACCTCTATGATATTTGGTGAATCTTTTTTATTGGTATCGGAATATCAAATTAATGATAATTATATGGGTGTTTTTGTATTTTTCTTTTTTCTTATATTTTCTTCTATTTTGCCAGATATTGACGAGAAGAAGTCAAAAATATCACAAATACTACCTGGACCAATAGTGAAATTATTCAATTTACTTGACCATAGAGGTTTTACACATAATATTTTTGGATTTATATTTATGTCTTTTTTAGCATATATTATAATAGAATTGACTGTTCCTAATTATAGTGTTATTGCAATTAAGGCTTTTGTTATTGGATATCTATCTCACATATTTGGAGATATGGTTACATATTCAGGAGTTTATTTTATTCCAGGTTTCAAAACAAGAATACCAATTTTTAATAATTTTATTGTTGGAAGCTATCAGGAACTGAAAGTTTATTTTCTGTTAACATGGATTCAGATTGGTATTATTTTATTTGGATTTTACTCATTTAGATTTGGAGGTTTTTAATGTTTGGTTTAGATATAGTAAATGGTGAATGTTATTCTTCAGTTATAAATACTGAGAAAGATAATAGGTCGTACATAAGATCATTTGACTTTATTGGGAATTTAAATGAGTGTTTAAATTTTTTAAAAAATAAAGAATATTCTTCCATATATGGTCCATTAAAAGATTGCATTTAATACTATTACAGTATATTCATATATTGCATATATGTAAAATTTAAAAAATAGGAGTTTTTATGGAAAATCAATCTGACATAAGTTCTTTATATAAAAAATACAAAGAATTCAAGCAGGGATTGACTAAAGAGGATAGCTGGGAGCTATGGTTATCTTTGTCAAATAAAGCAGAGTTGAGAATATATCAAATAGATCAAAACTCTAAAAAACTTAGTTTTCGTGTTTATGACGACACGCCTTCTGTTGTTGTGTTTGAAAACTTAATAGCTTTTGATTTTGGTGGTTCTAGTGATAAAGGTATTGATCCTGTAGGAAGAATTATGGAGGTTACAGATTACTCATTTAAAGACGCTTTAATCTTATTTATGGGTTGGTTAGGTGAAGATATTGAAGTTAAGCCACCTGTCCTAAGATATAAAGCGGAAAAGAAAAGTGAGATTCAACCTTATAAACCCGCTTACATAAGAAGGGTTATTTCTGATAGGCATATTTACAAGAATGAATATGAGAAATTGGCAAAAGGTCTTTTTCGTGGTACAACAGAAAAAGAACAAAAATATGCTGAAAATATTCTATATATAGGATATATTCCTGCAACAGAAGAGTATATTGATAGAATTTTTATTCCTGAAATGGACGAAAATGGAATTCCATATGGTTCATATAGATATAATAGAGGTGCTGTAAAGCCAGTGGCAAAAGGTTTATTAAGATCTAATTCAAAAAGAATCTTATATGGTTCTCATATGTTGCCAAAATTCAAGGGTAGCATTATTTATTCTGAAGGACACAGTGATACAGTGGTTAATTTAGCTAAAAGATATGGTTGCTTAACAACTGGAGCTTCAACAAAAAAAATAGGAGATAATATTGGAACTTTAGCTGGTAAAAAAATCTACGATTTTCCAGATTTAGATATTGCTGGAATGTTGGGTGCAATGAAACGGCATATTGAAATAGAAGATTTTAATAAAAATTGCTTAGAAGAGCAAAAAATAACTCATATTATTTTTTGGTGGGCTGACTGGTTTGTTTCAGATAAAATTTATAATAAAATAAGTTTAAATCAGGTAGAAAAGCAAGATCCATTTGCGTCTATTGTAAATGATATAGTTCTGTCTAATAATCTAGCTGGAATAAGTATTAAAATGCTTAAAAAATTACAATTAGAATTTTGTAAAAAAAGAGGTTGGGATTTTGAATCATTAAATATAGAAAAATGGAAAGTTATATACAAGAAACAATATAAAAATATTGGTTTCGATTTTATTGATTTCTATGAGTCAAAGAAGAATCAAGAAAAAGATAAATTAATATCTTTTCTTGATTCAAAAGTTAAATACTAGGGGTTCTTTACCCTTAGTGTAAATTTTATTTTAAAGGATTTTGATATGTATAGATTTGGTTTGTTGATATTTGGTTTGTTGATATTTGGTTTGTTGATATCTGGTTGTTCTACTAAAATGATTAATATAAAGAAAGAAAATGAAATTATTCATAAATTCTATATTCCAGTTAAAATAAAATTAAAAGAAAGACAGATAGAGTGGTATAAAAAAGAAGGAACCAATTTTATTGGTATTATTGATTCAAATTCTTCTGTTGGTGGTGAATTTTATAAAGAAAATAAAAATATTACTGGTGAAGTATTGTTTGTATTGAATAATGATAAATATTCAATAATAAGAAGTCCTATTTTTAATTGTGATAATAATTCAACTAATTTAGAATTTGGTGAATTTGGTAATAAAATAAATACTGTATTTATTTTAAAAAAACAAACATTTTGTTTTAAAGAAAAAGGACATTGATATATTAATCAATATCTCTTTTTATTATTAAAATTTTGGTAAATGATCTGAAGTCCAAGCTGAAGCTCCATTATTAAAGGAATTATGAGCTGTTACTTTAGAAGTATTCCAGTTAGATAAATCTTGATTAAAACCACTGGCAGAGTACATTAAATAATCCATATTTGTACCATTTGAGGTATCCCAATTAGAAATATCTGAATCAAACTCGTCATTACCATATGCTAAAGCTCTGAAATTTTCTACATTTGACACATTCCATTTAGATATATCATAATTATGATCTATATATGCAAAAAAACCATTTAAATTCGTTACACTATGCATATCGAAATGACTTAAATCCTGATCAAGATCACCTTTTGCCTGATCCATAAAAAATTCAAAATCAGTAACGTGAGACGTATCCCAATTTTTAATTTTTCCATGAATTTCTTTTCGATAAAAAAGCTTGTTCATGCTTGTGACTTTACTAGTACACAATGTATCCATATTTGTTCCATTACTTACTTCGTCAACAAGTGTATCATTATCTACAACTAAGTATGATTTACCGTCTAATGTAAAATTATCACCAACACTATAATTAGAACAATTCACTGAAGTATCATAAGGATTATCTGAAAGTTCTTTTATGGTTAATTTTGGATCAATTTCAATTAATGTTTTATCTTCGCTTAAGTGAAGAAGAGCTTCGTTTGTCTTCTTCATATTTATTTCATTATCTTTTCCAAAAGCCATTATCTTTACACCAACACCGTCTCGAAGAACTTTGCTATCTGGAACTTGACCACCATTACTGATAGCCATAAAAGTATTGCTCAAGGGTTTTTTATTAAATTTTATCCCGCCTATATCCCATGAAGCATTTAATATACTACCACCCAAGAAAATCATTAATATAATATTTTTTTTCATTTAAAACCTCTATTCTTTTTTATTAAATATTTTACCATAATAATAAAAATTTAGATATTTTTTGATATATAACTTGTGAATTTCATTAAAAACCAACGTCTAAATGAAGTATCTTTACCTCCAAGAACTTCAAGTACATTTTCAATGTCTTCTTCTGAAGAACCAAAAAAATTCTCTACCGAGGTTGTTTTTAATTGAACTAATTTTCTACTAAATGGGTCCATTGAAGTTTCTTTTAATTGATTAGGATTCATTTCACCTAATCCTTTAAATCTGGTTTTATTCCATGTATTTAACAGATCTTCGTCAGTTGGTTTCCTCTTTTTCCCCTTATAAATTGAATGTAAAAAATCATTTAAATCTTGGTCATTATTGAAATAGTGTGATTCGCCACCCTTTGATATTCTGTATAAAGGAGGCACAGAAACATATAAATGACCAGCTTCAATCAACGGTTTCCATAATTTATAAAAAGCCAGTATTATTAAAAATATTATATGCCCTCCGTCAACGTCTGCGTCTGCCATTATAATGATTTTACCATATCTTAATTTAGTTAGATCTATATTTTTACCAACACCACAACCTAAAGCTGTTATAATTGATCCAACTTCTTCGTGTTTGTACACTTTATCTAATTTTGCTTTATATACATTTAAAATTTTACCCTTAAGCGGCAAGATTGCTTGAGTCTTTCTATCTCGGGCTTGCTTAGCTGAGCCACCTGCACTAGAACCTTCAACTAAATATAATTCTGCAGACATTCTATCTTTTGTTTGACAATCAGCTAATTTTGTAGGTAAAACTCCTATAGAATCTTTATCTTTTTTCAAAACAGAATCTCTACTTCTTTTAGCAGCCTCCCTGGCTTTTCTTGAAGTTTGAAATTTATTAACAAGAATTTCGAATTGTTTTGGGTTCTCCTCCAGCCAACGTTCCATGTTATTTTTCACTATCTTATATGTTGCAGATCTTACTTCTGGATTGTTTAATTTTCCCTTAGTTTGTCCTTTAAAATCAGGATCACTTACTTTAACTGAAATAACAGCAACAAGATCTTCTTTTATATCTTCACTAGTTATTTTTAAGTAATCTTTAACCTTTCTTTCTTTCATTTTATCAATAAAAGATCTTGTAAAAGCATTTATTGAACCATGTTCATGAGTTCCACCCTCGGGGGTTTCAACATTGTTCGTATAAGATTGAATCTTTGTTTGATTGGAATATGAAAAGGCAAAATCTAATTCAACAGAATCTTCAGAACTATCTATTTCAACAGGATCAATTAACAATTTATTGTTAGATTCTTTAAGAAAGTCTATTAGTCCATTTTTTGAAAGAAATTCACTTTTTTTATCTTCTATTTCATTAATAAATATGATTTTTAAATTTTTATTAAGATATGTTATGTTTTTTATTCTTTGAATAATTAATTCTTCTTTAAAAACAGTTGTTTCCTTAAATATTTCTGGGTCTGGTTTAAATGTTATTTTTGTTCCTGATTGCTCACATTTATCATATTCAACTAGATCTGTTGTTGGTGTTCCTTTTGAGAAGTCTTGTTGATATAATCTACCACCCCTACATACAGTTAATTTTAATTGTATAGATAAGGCATTAACAACAGAGGCTCCAACACCATGTAATCCACCAGAAGTTTTATATGTATCATTGTCAAATTTACCACCAGCATGTAGAACAGTTAAGACGACTGTTGCTGTTGGTATTTTCTCTGTTGGGTGAATATCTATAGGTATACCTCTACCATAATCTTGTATTGAAAAAGAGTTATCTTTATGTAATGTAAAAATAATTTCTTTTCCAAAACCAGCACTATGTTCGTCTAGTGAATTGTCAAAAATTTCCCAAATCATATGGTGAAGTCCTTCTTCACCTGTATCACCTATATACATACCAGGTCTTTTTCTAACAGCGTCTAGTCCATGTAAGATTTTTATATTTTTACCAGAGTATTCTTCACTATTCATTATTTTCACCATGTATCAAACCTCTTTCGTTTAATATATTTGCAACTCTCTGATACATTTCTGCCAAAGTTGATTTAAGCATAAATTCAACATTATTTATTTTTTTAGAATGAATTAATATATATATTCCTGACAAGTAACTTAAAAAATCATTTTCAGGTAAAATTGACCTTAAATCTTTAACTTCCTCACAACAAGACTCTACACTTGAGATCCAAAATGGTTTAATTTTATTTTTTGTAAATTTCAATATATTTTTTTGATCTTTTCTCGAAGATTTATCAAATTGTTTTGCTTGAACAATTGACTTCAATTTAAATTCTGACAATATATTTAATGTAATTAAATCAATGTTTATTCCTGCCATTTCAACTCTTTTAATTAATTCAATAAATTCTTCTTTTTTATCATTTTTCATATAATTATCCTTTGTTTTTATATACTATTATATATACTTAATGCAATTTTGTCAATTAAAATAACTTAAAATCATTCTCTTAAATATTTATTCTTCATGATAATGTTGAATTCTTTAGAATTATTATTCATGCTCTTTTCAGAATAAGCTAATTCTAAAAAGTTAATAAACTTAGTTTTTAAATTACCAATTTTCACTAAAAGTGATTTTATTTCTAAAATATATTTATAAACAGTATTTCTGCTTACATTTAATAACTTTGATAATTTTAGTATATTATCTTTTATGTCATTCACAATATATTTATATTTTTTAACTAATTTTCTTATTTTTAATAAAGTTGATTTTGATTTCGATCTAGCGTAATTTTTTAATTTAGAAATTCTAATATCTTTATATTCTGAATATGAATAGATTTTATTGGATTTTAATTTGAAGTCACGCTCTTCATACCAAAAATATATATTTCTCGCTTTTGCTTTTATTGTAGATTGCTCTTTATCTTGGAATTGTTCTTTAGCCCAATCTATAAGGTAATTCATATCAATATATCCAAATTTTCTTATATAATCTTCTGCATAAAGCTTTATAGACCAAAATACATGATCACTAAAAGAATCTGCCCTATTTGGAATGTAACGCTTTACAGATACTGATTCTAAACCGGAAAATTCTATTAATTTATGAGTTGTATTGTTTTGCAATATCTTTTGTTCATAATTAATTCTTTTTGGGCTATATTCACTGAACGTAATAAGAAATCTAGCAATAATGTCATTTAAATATTTTTTATTGTGCTTTGTGCCAAAAAAACCCTCTATTAACCATGTCCAATAAACAAATCCCTCTTTTGAATGAAAGATTCTATTAGGGTAAGGTAAGTTAAAGTCCATAAATTCATATCCTTTAGCTTTTTCTAGTTTAAATGTTAGTTGAATTGAAGACATTGATATTCTAATTTCCTTATATTAAGTTGATTGGAAAGTTTAGCTAAAAATAAATTAATTTATACTTAATTTTTAATTTAAACATATAATACATAATATTAAACATTTTTCAAGGCGTTATAATTTTATAAAAAAATCACTATTAATCAATTTATAATTTTTTATAAAAGTAATCTATAAGATTGCGTTGATTTTTAGTGTTGTTGTTATACAGAAGTATTATATTAATTAGTGGTAAACTGATTAATTATAAGTAACTTCAGTAAAATGAGGTGTAACAACAAAAACCTTAACTGTCTATATACAATTAGATATCTCCTTTTAGGACAGTTAATTAATTGTTTTTTCTTCTTTTTAAAAAGTGTTCACAACGATAGACCTAAGGGGTTAGAGCTCTTCTCTGAGACTTTAGACGAAGTTAGAGCTAAGAAATATTCTAGATAAATGAAAAAAGAAGAAGAATAAAGGAGTGAATGTGTATTTTGTTTTTTCTCCTTTTTAAAAAGTGTTCACAACGATAGACCTAAGGGGTTAGAGCTCTTCTCTGAGACTTTAGACGAAGTTAGAGCTAAGAAATATTCTAGATAAATGAAAAAAGAAGAAGAATAAAGGAGTGAATGTATATTTTGTTTTTTAAATTTTAAATATATATATTTAGTTTATAAAAAATATGGAGGAAATATGAATTTTAAGCTAATAACAAGTTACTTACTTTTTTGTTTGTATATATCAAGCTTATTGCTATATATTGGTGTATATATAACAATAATACTTGTATAATTAAATCATTGACAACCAGAACATTCTATTGATCTATCAATAATAGGTCCTTTATTTTTTTCCTCTTCAGCTTCAGGAGATTCACTTCTCAAATAATATGTTGATTTTAACCCCAAATCCCATGCTAACATATATATATCATTTAAATATTTTCCATTAGCCTTTTTTAACGTTACAAAAACATTTAAGCTTTGTCCTTGATCTAACCATTTTTGTCTAATTGCAGCCGCTTTTATTAAGTCAAGTTGTTCCACTTCATAAGCTGTTTTATAAAATGACCAAGTATTTATATTCAAATTTGGAGCTGTAACTGGAATTAAACCTGATAGATTCTCTTCAAGCCATTTTCTTTTAAATACAGGTTCAATAGCTTGTGTTGTTCCGGTTAAAATACTAATTGTACTTGTTGGTGCAATAGCCATTAAATAACCATTTCTTATTCCATTTTCTTTTACTTTTTGTCTTAATCCTACCCAGTCATTACTAGATACTCTATCTATGATCTTTAAAGCTTCCTTGTTTGCTGTATCAATAGGAAGTATACCTTTAGACCATTTACTACCTTCAAAGTCTTTATATGGGCCTTTTTCTATTGCTAAATCTGAAGAAGCTTTAATTACATTAAAAGAGAAATTATCCATAACTTCGTCAATTAAAAGGAAATGTTCTTTTGAACCAAACATAATACCTTTTTCGGCCAGCATTTGAGCTTCACCCATAACGCCCAATCCAATAGCTCTACTTTTTTTATTTGTTGTTTTTGCGTCTCTTACAGGATAAAGGTTTAAATCTATAACATTATCGAGTGCACGTATTGCCGTAGGAATAATTCTTTCAAAATCTTCTTTTTTATTTATTTTTGATAAATTTGTTGAGGCTAAATTGCAAACTGCCAATTCTCCTTCTTCTATAACTATTCTTGATACAAAATCAATATCGTAAACTTTATTGTCAAGAATAACAGAATCTGCATTATTAACTCTTTTTGCTGATTTCTTATAGCTATTTTCATTATCTATAAAAATATCAACCTCCTCAGATTCTTTTAAAACCAATTTCTCTCCATTTGTAAATTCAATACAAATTCCATATAAAGCTGGCTTTGTATTCTGAAATATTTCAAGACATAGATTTGAAGATCTAATAATACCAATATGATCATTAGAATTTCTTCTGTTAGATTCGTCTTTAAACGTCAAGAACGGTGAAGAAGACTCAAAATAAGATAGTATTATTTTTTTCCAAAGTTCTTTCGCAGATATTGTTTCTTTTCTTATATTCGGAAGACTTTCATAATAAATATATTTTTCCTCAAATTCTTCAGTATGTAGTTCATGTAAGTCTGGACAATCATATGGATCAAAAAGTGTCCATGTGCTATCTTCTTGAACTCTCTTCATAAAAAGATCTGGAATCCATAATGCAGGAAAAAGATCATGAGCTCTTCTTCTTTCTTCACCTGAATTTTTCTTTAAATCTAAAAAATCCATAATATCTAAATGCCATGGTTCAAGATAAACAGATATAGAGCCTTTTCTTGTTCCAAGCTGATCAACCGCTATAGCTATGTCGTTGGTAATTTTTAACCAAGGTATAGAGCCTCCAGAAACACCTTTATTACTATCTATATCACTACCCATAGCTCTTATGGAAGCCCAATCCCAACCAATTCCTCCTCCAAATTTTGACAATAAGGCCATTTTTTTATAAGTATCAAAAATACCCTCAATATTATCTGGAGCTGAACCGACAAAACAACTTGAAAGTTGAGAACGCTCTTTTCTTGCGTTTGACAATGTTGGTGTAGCTAACATTACTTCAAATAAACTTATCATATCATAAAATTTTAATGTCCATTTAAGTCTATCTTTTTCTTTTTGGGCAAGAAACATTGCTATTGCCATAAACATATGTTGAGGTAATTCAAATATCTCTCCACTTTTATTTTTCAATGCATATCTGTCAGACCATGTTTTAATTCCAAGATAGTTGAATTGATAATCTCTTTCATGATATTTATCACCGTTGATATCTTTAATTCCAGACATGATTTTATCATTTAAAATATCTAGCTCCTCAGCTGTAAATCTTTTCCAGAAAGTCTTGTTTGTTCTGATTATTGAACTATATTCTAAATAATCTTGAAATTTTGGATATGGAACACCTCTTTCACTTGGTAGGACTTTTGCAACTTTATGATACATTTCTTCCATAAGCAATCTTGCTGCAACAAAAGTCCAATTAGGTTTGTCAATATCTATTTTTTGAACAGCTGTCATTATAAGTGTTTTTTGAATATCCTCTGAACTAATTCCATTATATAGTTGAAAATTAGTATCAAATTCCAGCTCTGACTGATCTGTTCCACTTAAGCCATATGTAGCTTTATATGTTTTTTTATGTATTTTAAGTATATTGATTGGTTCTAATTCACCGTCTCTATTCTTTATCATTAAATTTTTCATTCAATTTATCTCCTATTGTATATTATTTTTGATTGTTTTATTTTATCTTTAGAAAATCTAATTCCGAAATTCTTTGAATTACCGGTATTTAAGAATTCAGATACACCGTAATAGTATAAACATTCTGATTTATATTTAAATGCTATATGAAAGCAGTCCATTTTTTTTAAAAATAAATTATTTTTTTGATATCTACCAGTTCTTATTAAATAATCTGCCAACATTTCTTTTGCAAAAAAAGAAGAGAATTTAAATGTTTTGCTAAATTTTAAATAAAAATTTTCTGCAATGTTTGGTTGGTGTTTTATTAAGTCATAATATAATGCAGAAGTTATAATTTCTTGTGGAGTATCAGCATATCCAATTAAATTACTAGCTGTCACCTTATTGATTCCTAAAGCATTTAGATAAAAATCATATGTTTCTTTATTTGGTTTATGTACAGAAAACCAGTCATAACCTTTTACATATTTAATATTTGAATAGTCTTTAAGTTCAAGTTTAGATTTCTCTTTAATTTCGTTTAATTTCGATATATCGATATTTTCATTACTTGTTGTACCGAATTTGCTTTCTGATAAATTCAACTTAACAATATTAGAGTCTTTTGACACATTATTTTCTGTGTTACTTATATTATTAGCTTTTACAACTTTTAAATTATCCATTGGAATCTCAAAATCTTCTGAAAACAATGTGCTTGATAATAAAAGTAGAAATAATAAAGTTTTATTTTTCATTTTTCATACCTCCCTTTATTTTATCTAATCTATCATACATATTGTCATATAATTTACATGTAAATGGAACCGTATCTACTTGATATATTTTTTTATTGTCAACAGATAAAAATACTCTAACGCCAATATTTTTATTTTTGATTAAATTACTTAAATTTTTATTTTTACAAATATTATTTTGAATGTACATTATTTTTTCAAATCCAATTTTATCAACTTTCTTTTTGAATTTCAAATCATTTAATGAATAGTTATTAATAAAATCAGAACTAGATAGATTGAAGTCGGACTTAGTATTTAATTTATAAGAGTAAATAACCCATGGACCAGAACTTGATATAGATTTAAACAATTCTTTTTTAAATGGAATCTCAAAATCATTATTTGCAATGTATTTTTTAGCAACAATAGTTGAATTATTACTATATGTGGCATACAATGATAGCAATAGTAAAACACCTGATATTATCAATGATATCATTAATAATACTTTTCTTTTATTTTTATTCATTTTCACCTCTTCGTTTTTTTTATTTAGTATTTGATTATATCTCATAATAAGTAAAAAAACAATATAATAAATTTTTAAGCTTTAAAATGATATAATTCTAAAAATTAATTAAGAAAGGTTTGCCATATGAAATGTAGAGAATTATTGGAGAAAATTGTTTTGGGTAAAATACCTAAGAAAGATCAAAAGAAAGCTTGTTCAGCTATTGTTGAAAATGTATTGAATCCTTCAAATAAATGTATCTTTGATATTAAAAGAGAGAGATAAATGATTTCAGAAGAAAAAAGTTTAGAAGAAATAACTAAAAATGTTTTTTCAAAAATAAAATTTAAAGAAATATGTTTGCCTTCAAATTATTTGGAGGAATTTAATTCAGAAGTTAAGGAGTCTAAATTAATGGATTTAGTTACAAAAAGAATATCTAAGGATTTGGACAGATCTCAAAATTTGCTTGAAAAAACATATGAAATAATAAATGAGACTAGGACGAAAGTTTGCTCTTTATCAAAATGTGATTCTGTGGAGTCTTTTATTAAAAAAGAAATGCAAGATTTATTGAAAAAAATAAACGATTTGAGTTCTGAGTTACATTTTGACGAGTTGACTGGTGCAAAAAATAGACGTTGGTTATTTAAGACGTATTTAAATGAAGAAAAATGTTTTAAAGAAAACGGTGTTATGGTTTTTATGGATTTAAATAATTTTAAAGATATAAATGATACATTCGGGCATATAACTGGAGATAAAGCACTTGTTTATTTTGTATCTTTCCTTAAAAAAGAAATGTCAAAATATATTGAAGACTTTAAAATAATTAGATTTGCTGGAGACGAATTTATTTTGTTATTCAATAATAGTGAAATAAATAGTAATAAAGTAAAAAACATAATGCAAGCTATATCTTTAAAAATGGAAAAGCAAAAATTAAAACCAGCTAATTCTAGTAAAAATGATTTTTTTAAAGTTGGATTTTCTTATGGTGTTGTTGAATTCAATAGTGGTAGTTTATTTTCTGAAGTTATAGAAACTGCAGATAGTGGTATGTATCTAATGAAGAGTGTTAGAAAAGAAGAACGAAGTAAAAAATAGAGGTATTGAATTTTATGAAAATTTTTATTTTTACTATTTATTTTATATTAACTTTAGTTAACTTAAATGCAGGAAATCTTGATAATTTTATTGATAATAAGCAGGATAATATCGATCTTTTAATTAAAGATATTAAAACAAAAAAAAATAACGGAATTTATTTGAATAAATTAAAGGCCTTATCTAAAGATAATGCTAAAGCCTCATTTTATTATGCTTCTTTAATAGAAAAATTAAACAAAGAAAAATCAATAAAATGGTATAAACATTCTATTGATCTCGGTGATTATCGTGCAGCATACAATTTAGGATTACTTTATTTGAAGTTAAATAATGAAAAAAATGCAATAATTTATTTAAAAATAGCTTTAAATAATAAGATATATCAAGCACTACTACCTTTGGCTAAACTAGAGAAGTCTAAAAAATTATTTAAGATCGCAATAAGTAAAAATATAGAAAATGCGACAGAAGATTATCTATACTTCTTGAGAGAAACTAATGATAAAAATTATGATAATGCTATTGAAAATGCATATAAAAATAAAATTAATTTTACATTAATGGCAAATAGATACTTTAATATGGGGCAAAAAAATAAGGGAATAAATATTTTAAAGGAGGGTATATCATATAATGATAAAAACTCTCTTTACGAACTCTCATATTATTATTTAGATAATAATCCTGACAATTCAATAGAATTATTGAAAAATGAGAATACAGCTATTTCACACTACATACAAGGTTTAGCATATTTTAAGAAGAATAAATTAAAAAAATCATTAAATCATTTTAGAATATACGAATACATGTCAAATGATACAAATAGAGATTATGAATATGTACAAAAAATATGTAAATCTACAAATTATTGTTTGGATTTTTAAATGAAGTTTTTACTTATGGCAACTGTGTTATCATTAAGTTTATTTGGTGGAGATTGGGCCTCATATAAAACGATTTATGACAACAGATCATTTAATAAACCTGTATTTGTTTTTGTGAGTAGAGATAATTGCAAATATTGCTCCATAGAAAGAGACAGGATTAGCAAAGATAAAAATTTCATGTATTTTTTAAGAAAAAATTTTCAAACAGTATATATTAATGAGTCTAAAGATTTTACACCAGTTTATTTAATGTCAAATATGACACCAGCATTTTATGTACTTGAGCCAAAAAACTTGAAAATAATGGTTCCGGAAGTTTATGGTGCAATGCCATTAAGTAAAATGACTCTTTGGCTCAATAAGACATTAACTATATATAAAAATAAAATTTCAGGGGAAGAATAAAATGAAAAAGAAAATAATTGTATTTACATTATTAGCAGCATTCATTATCATTATTATTAATTCATTAATGGTATTGAATAAAGTGAGAGAAGCAGTAGATCAGGTTAATAAATATGAAAAAATATCTAAAATTGAAATAGATAATTCATTTTGTATTTCTGTACCATTTGTTAAGACGTTTCTTAAGACTGATATATATCTAATGGATAAAAACAAAAAAGAGATTATTTTGTTACTAAAAAATTCTAAAATATTTTATTCTGAAGATAATATTAATATCAATTCTATCATTAGTATTAATAAAAAGAATATTTTCAATAAGCTTGTGTTTTTCAAAGGGAGTGAATCAGAAAAAACCAGAATTATTTTCAATAAAATAATTAAACAAAATGTAGGTGAATCAGCATTGTCAATTAATATTAACAAAAGTAAAAATATATATTTTGTTGATTTTGATTATACAAATAAATTGTTTGAATTCAAATCAAAAGATACGTTAGAATATATTGATAATCCATTAAAAAAAACAATAAGTATTAATAATAAAGAATATAAATTACCTGGCTACGAAATTATTCTGAAAAATAGTAAGAGCGAATTTATACTTTTTGATAGAAATTTATCAAGAGAATTTATTTATAATATTTATCTATTGAATTATGAATATACGGATAATAAAAGGGTCTATAATAAATATTTATTTGATATAGATAATATAAAAACTCTTAGTAAAAAGAAATTTGAAAAAGAGGTGTCGAAACATATAATTAAATTTAAGAATCAAAAACTTGGTTTCTTTAATTTATTTACAGATCCGATAGCAAATATTTATTTAAACAAAGATTTAAACAGAGTTATAGAATATAATGAGAATATTTATCTGATACAAGGATTATTGAGATATATGGTATTGTATAATAATGGAGGTGTTTTATGAGTTGGGGTAAGGTTATAACAATTTTTTTAATTTTATTAACATTATATAGTGGTTTAAGTATACTTACTCCAAATCACAAGAAATTAACCATAAATGATATTGAGATACCAAATAATAAAAGAACGGAGTATCTTGAAATAATTAAGAAAGTTAAGCAAGAGAAGGAAAGAAATACTAAAATTAATAAAGAAGAGGCAAGTCCGAAAAAAATGAAGAGCAATACTGATCAATTCAATATTGTTTCAAATGAAGATATTTTATTTAAGTTGAAATCTTATAAAATACAAAATGATAATCTAATTATTAATGCTTATCTTTATAATAAGGGCACTAGAAGTTTAAATAAAACAATTTACATAGTATGTGTAGCCTATAGTGATAATGAGGCTGTAGATCAATTCTCATGGAGAAAAAACATGAAAATAAATTCAAAAGAAACATTGTTATTGGAAGATATGAATTTTGGATATGCGACTGCTGGTGGTTTTGATAATTTAAAATGTAAATTAAAATAAGCTAAAATAGCTTAAACAAGAGTGGTTAATCCTCTTGTTTAAATATGCTGTTATTTCTCATTCCTTTTATAGAAGTGAATAGAAAGAAGAAGCTTTGTATTCCAAAATATAATAAGTGTTTTTCATATGCTATGTATAAATATATTGAATCAGCTAGAAAGAAAAGTACAAATGAATAAAATCTTAACTCTTTATAAGCTAAAAAGAAGCTTCCAATTATTGCCAATATAGCTGCTAAAACTTCAGTCCTTGTTATCTCAAAAGAGATTTTATCTGAACCTATAATTCCTGCTAAGTAAATTCCAGAGATCATTAATAATCCAAATGCTATGAATAAAGTTTTATTTATAATAATATTATTTTTTATTTTTGCTATTCCATTTATGGCTGAAAAAATAAAAAATACCAATTGTACTAAAAAGGGTATCATTCCAAGCATAACACCCATATAAAAAAGAAATACGTCTGATATTAAAAAAGAATAATATGCAAATAAAATATATTTGCTATCTTTATCATTTTTAAATGAAGACATAAATGCACCTAACATTGAAAATATCATTCCAATAAACTCTAAATTTTCAATAACCATATTTAATCCTTTATCTTGTAATTTAAAATAAAATTATCTGTTGTATCCGAAACCATATCCCTAACAACCCTTAATTTTTCTTCCTGTGTTTTCGATATATTATATTTATATCTATACATGTCTGAAGGAAAATAATCAGGGCCGTTATTTAAAAAATAATTTGTTAATTTGATTAATTTTTTACTAGCTTTCACCTTTTTCTTTTCAATAGAAGAATTATTAATGAAAAATTTGTATGTAAAATTAAATATATCAGTTAACAGATCTTGATATAGTTTTGATTTAAATTTAAGATTAGATACTTCATAATCCCAAAAAAGACTTTCAGTTAAAATCATTTTTAACTTAAATATTTCGTTCCTAAGAACTCTTTTGTAATCATTTTCAGCTGCTGTAATTATGGAATTTAAAACAGAAAATAATTTAGGTTCACTCTTATATTTATTCACCAGATTTTTAAAGTATGGTGGTAAATATGCCTTTGTATATCCAGTAGAAAAAGAATCATATAAATCAGAGGTTGTGTAAGCTATTTCGTCGGCAATATCCATAATATTACATGCAACCGTTCTTTTTAAGTTCTGACCCCATAATTTCTTTTCTTTATCCACCATTCTATTTAGCAATGGTAAATATTTCTTTTTTTGATCTGGATATAGTTTTTTTGGATATTTAATTAGGCTAACCAACTCATAATCATTTGCAGATAATTCATTATGTTCAATCATTTGCAAGTTGTTATTGTTGTCAGAAAAACCCTCATTTAATCCTAGATCTTTAAATAGCTTATCTAGGACTTTTGCACCTCTATGACCAAATGGCGGGTGTCCTATATCGTGAGACATAGAAACATATGCCAATTCTTCCATTTTTTCAAATCCTATTTTTTTTGCAATAATTTCTGAAATGGTTCGAACTTCATAGACATGTGTTTGTCTTGTTCTATATATGTCAGTTTGAATTGAATTTGTGATTAATATTTGAGTCTTGTTTGATTGTTTCGCAAATAATTGAGACGCCTCCAATTCTAATATTCTGTAGTTCATAAGAACTCCTTGTTTTTAAAATTAAAACTAAATTAAATTAATAAAATAGTAATTATAAAGTAATATGTTTATATTTTGAATAAAAAGGGAGAGGGCAACCCATATCTAGCTTGAATGGGCTGCTTAATTTGTTATTTGAAAAGATTAGGAGATTTGGAATAAGGATTTTATTTTTTCAAGATCTTTTAGGAAATAAACTCGTCTTGAAGTGAACATTCCTTCACCATGAAATTCAAGTTTATCTGTTGTAAAGATTATATTGTTTACAAAAATGGCTGTGCTAGTTTCTTTTACGAACACGGCAGATTTTTTCAAGTTTTCTAAATCTAAAATAACTGTTTTTTCTGGTTTAATATTTGTTTTGAAAATTAATTTATTTTCAACTTCCACTGTTTTCAATGTATTTATCATTTTATCAAAAACAGAATCGCTAATTTCAATCACCTCAAGATCAACATTTAATATTTTTGAAAGTAAAGACGCTGATCCTTCTCTTTTAAGGATAACAATACCTGGTATCTCAATTGTATCTTCTGAAAAATGTATTACTGTAGATTTTTCTACAACTTCCTCAAAATTAGCTAAAGCGAATAGCTCATTGTTTTTTTCTATTAAAACTCTCATTTCTTTCATTATTTTTTACCTCTTTTTTTTGATTTTCTTTTTTCAACTATCTTATTGATTGCATTGATATGATTTGCTATTTCCGCAAATTCCATTGCGATAGCTGGATCTTTCATAAAATTTCTTTCATTGTAAATTTTTCTAACAGCAATTAAATTTGCAACTAATTTATCGATAGGAGAAAATTTATCTCTAGCACTTGACATAAAAACAAGCAATCTACCTGAATTATCTAAGTTATTTGCAGATTCTTTTAATTTTTCTATTTTATCTAGAAAAGAATCAATTTCTGTACCTATGAATTTTGGTGAGAGACTTAACCCGAACCAAATTTTATTTTCAGTATTATTTTTTTCTTCCATTTTTAACTCCTAATTTTATATTTTATATCAATATTATAGCGAATGTTTTTAATTTAAAGTTGGAAATTTAATTGTCCAACAGACATTAATAACATTATATCTATCATTGGTTTGCCAGCAATACCTATCATGGCAAATTGGCCACCCCACATACCTATTTTAAGAAACATATTAATATCTCTATTGTATCTTTCTTCTAATTCAGATACAGCAATTTCAAGACCTATATCTATATCTTTACTATCTTCACCTATTTTGATAGCTGAGACAGTATTATAACTTACATTGAATTCCTCAAGTATATTAGATAATTCTTTTTGACCTCTTGCTGTTCTTTCAACTATTGTCTCAAACAACAGCTTTTTAATATTATCTGGCTCACCATTTGCGAGAGCTTTTGCAGCATTTGATATGTTAATTCCACCACCACTCATTACTGTCTTTAAAGATTTTAAAATATCTAAAGTATATTCTTCTTCTATGATTGGAATAAATTTTAAAAACTGCTTAGGATAAAATCTTTTTATTACAAAATAAGCAACTATAAATAATATTAATGTTGTAAAATAAATTGAATTAACATAAATATAAGTTGTTGGATCTATTAAATAATCTTTAATTGGCGGTGGTGTACCACCAGCTGATTTAATTGGCTGTAACATGTTTTCAAGAACATTTTTTACCATATCATGACTAAATAATAATGCTAACAATATTATACTTGGTGGCAATATCAATAACATAAAAGCTATTTTAGATTTATGAGATTTTTGAGAGGTCTCAATTATTTTTTCAATACCAGCAGCAAGACCACCTTTAGAGGTTATTAATATATGATATTCTCTATCATTAATAACTCCTGCTGATCTTAATGCTACAGCAAAACGTTTTCCACGATCAATTTCATGTTTAACTTCTTCTAAAATAAAAACTAGAAAAAACTTCTTTCTTTTTCTATATTCATGAATTTTATTTTTAATAGATAATTTTTCGTCTTGCCCAGAATTTGAAATGGCTTTAATATAATTTAGTAAATAAAACTTTTCATTTTCTGGAAATTTTATAATTTTTTTAAATCTTTTAAAAATTGCAAATGCAAATTCTTCCAATTGAAACTCCTTTTAAATTATCCACCAATATATGTTGAATCATTTGCCATAACTGATTCAAATATCTTGACAAATTCTGTTGGTAATGTATTGTCTTTTTTCTTTAATATAAAAATACCAGCTTGCTTACCGTTATTGATAGGAGTAACAATAACCCTCATTTGATCATTGGCTGTTCCTCCAATTTTAATGTAAGCTCCTGTATATGGTGAATCAAGAACACCGTCATTATCTGCGTCTAGAGCTTCGCCAGTATCAATTGTTGGCCACCCGTCCCAATTATCCTGATCCATACCTGGATTATCAGTAACCATTAATTTTGGTGCAAATCTTCCATGAACAAAATAATTCATGTCTATTCCTGAAAAGCTTTCGTCAGCTTGAGAATAATAAAAAGAACCCTCATTTGCTAAATTTGATAGCATAGCTTGAGCTTTTTTAGCCTCAGCAATATAATTTGAATTTTGAGATCCAGAAAGACTTTGTGTTGACATTAATCCAACAATAATTAATAAGATTACGACAACCGCAATAAAACCTACAAACATAAAAATACCTCCATACTTTAATTTTCATTTATTATACATTTTTTATAATTTATAATCTTGATTATTGTTAGAATGTGTTTTTGATTAGAATGTGTTTTTGATTAGAATGTGTTTTTGATTAGAATGTGTTTTTGATTAGAATATGTTTTTGATTAGAA